>Ga0102590_1000475_pt1 | contig 88636 bp, 85 predicted proteins | sample AraplaMF_Col_mMF_FD_76859 | JGI IMG/M metagenome (GOLD analysis project Ga0102590, IMG submission 76859) | Arabidopsis root microbial communities from the University of North Carolina, USA - plate scrape MF_Col_mMF | ecosystem: Host-associated > Plants > Roots > Endosphere | place: USA... | reverse complement strand
GCACGTCGCTCTCGAACAGCTGCCTGAGATCGGCGATGCCGTATTTCAGCATCGCGATGCGGTCGAGGCCCATGCCCCAGGCAAAGCCCTGGTAGACGTCCGGATCGATGTCGCAGGCGCGCAGCACGTTCGGATGCACCATGCCGCAGCCGAGAATCTCGAGCCAATCCTCGCCTTCGCCGAAACGGATCTCGCCCTTGTCGCGGCGACACTGGATGTCGACTTCGAGCGACGGCTCGGTGAACGGGAAGAATGACGGCCGGAACCGCATGTTGATGTGGTCGACCTCGAAGAATGCCTTGCAGAACTCGTGCAGGATCCATTTGAGGTGGCCGAGATGCGAGCCCTTGTCGATGACGAGGCCCTCGACCTGGTGGAATTGCGGCGTATGGGTCGCGTCGGAATCGATGCGATAGGTGCGGCCCGGGCAGACCACGCGGATCGGCGGCTTCTGCGACAGCATCGTGCGCACCTGCACCGGCGAGGTGTGCGTGCGCAGCAGCATGCGCGAACCGTCCTCCTTCGGATTGAAGAAGAAGGTGTCGTGCATCTCCCGCGCCGGGTGGCCTTCCGGGAAATTCAGTTTTGTGAAGTTATAGTCGTCGGTCTCGATGTCGGGACCTTCGGCGATGGCAAATCCCATGTCGGCGAAGATCGTGTTGACCTCCTCGAACACCTGGCTCAGCGGATGGATGCGGCCCTGCTCGGCCGGCGCTTCCCGCAGCGGCAGCGTGACGTCGATGGTCTCGGAGGCGAGACGGGCGTCGAGCGCGGCGGATTTGAGAATGTCGCGGCGGGCGGCGAGCGCCTGGGTGACCTCGTCCTTGGCAAGATTGATGGCGGCGCCTTGCGTCTTGCGCTCGTCCGGCGACATCTTGCCGAGGGTTGCGAGCAGCGCCGAGATCGAGCCTTTCTTGCCGAGCGCGGCGACGCGCACGGCTTCGAGGGCTGTTTCGTCGCCGGCGGCGGCGATATCGTCGAGAATCGACTTTTGAAGTTTGGCGAGGTCGGACACGGTCAATCTCTTTCGCAAAAGGCCGCCGGGTTGTCGCCGCTCGGGGGCCAAAACGTCAAGCAAAAAGCCCGTCAAGGGCTTGGGCGCTTGAACCCTTTTGGCGTGCGCCCTTACCCAATGTCAGTCCGAGCTGGAGCACGAAATGCGTTTTGGAGGCGGTCCGGCCATTCTGGCCGTTATTCTGTCGCTCGGCAGCAGCCCGGCGTGGGCCGAAGACTGCCCGGCAACATCGAGGGACGATGTCGTCGCGGCGATGGAGAAGGCTCCGAGCTGCAGCCGTGCCATGCAAATAGCCTCCGCCTGCTCGTCAGGGGCCACCGGCGACGTTGGGCTCACCGACGCCGTTGAGGCGAGATGCGAGGGAGACTTCCTGGGCCGCCTCAACGCGCGGCAAAAGCGGACCTACCAGCGCGAGAAGGATGCCTGCGACCGAAAGTACAGCCGCCACGAGGGCACCATGTACATTTCGTTCGCGGCCTTCTGCCGGGCGAAGGTCGCCCAGCGCTACTCGCAAAAGGCACAGAAGCAGGCGAGCCCGTCAAAGGCCCGCTAGCATCCAGGCCTCGGGCCGCCGGGCCTCAGGCCGCAAGCGCGGCCTTGGCCTTCTCGGCGATCGCCTGGAACGCCGCCGGCTCGTTGATGGCGAGATCCGACAGCACCTTGCGGTCCACCGTGATGCCCGACTTCGACAGGCCGTTGATGAACACGCTGTAGGTCATGCCGAACGGGCGCACGGCCGCGTTCAGGCGCTGGATCCAGAGCGCGCGGAAGGTGCGCTTCTTGCGCTTGCGGTCACGGAACGCATATTGCCCGGCCTTCTCGACGGCCTGCTTGGCGGCGCGGATCGTGTTCTTGCGGCGGCCGTAATAGCCCTTGGCGGCCTTGTAGACTTTCTTGTGCTTGGCGTGGGAGGTCACACCGCGTTTGACGCGAGACATGACTGTAATCCTTGATCAGAAATGGTGACGGGATCGCCGCGCGGGCGCGGCTCGGCTGCTATGACGGGAACGCGCTCTAGGCGTTCGGCAAGAAGTACTTCTTGACGTTGTCGCCGTCGGTCTTGAACAGCACGCGGGTGCCGCGGAGCTGACGAATCTGCTTCTTCGTCCGCTTGATCATGCCGTGGCGCTTGCCGCGCTGGGCGTGCATCACTTTGCCGGTGGCAGTCACCTTGAAGCGCTTTTTAGCGCCTGACTTGGTCTTCAGCTTGGGCATTTGGCTCTCCTATGGCCGCAACACAAAAGCGCCCGTGAAGGCGCCTGGTCGGCTAAAATGCTCGTTAGAGCGTTGAAAGTGCTCAGGTTTTCCTGAAAATCCAGAAAACCCGCACGGACATCGACACGGCAGCCCTTGATCAGCCGGGCGATGAAGGTCGGGCTTATGGCAGAGGATGCGCCAAATGGCAATAATGAACCGGCCAAGGCCGTCCAGCTACCTACGGGTGATGTCATTAACATCCCGGTCCGGAGCAGGAGCCCATGACCCATTTTCTGGCCCATTTTGATCGATCGATTACCCGCACCATCACCAGTCCAGGTCGTTCTTCCCGCCTGCGCATGTGGCGCTGGCTCCCCGTCGTCGCCGTTCTCGCCGCCGTGGCAGCGCCTGGCAGCGCCGACGCCGCACCTCGCGCCAGGGGCGCCTATGACGGGGTCTGGAACGTGGTCTTCGCCACCACCAGGGGCAATTGCAGCTCGGGCTACAGCGTGCCGTTCACAGTTGCCGGCAGCCGGGTCTCGTCGGCCGGCGGCGGCCGGGTTTCCGGCTCGGTCAAGCGGGGCGGCGCTGTCGCGGTCAACGTATCCGTCGGTGCATCGAAGGCGAGCGGCGGCGGGCGGCTCAATGGCGGCAGCGGCGCCGGCGCCTGGAGCGGCATCATCACCGGCGACCGCTGCAGCGGCACCTGGCAGGCCACGCGGACCTGATCGCGTGGTCCGCAGCCCGGATTTGCGCTTAGCCTCGGGCTACGGGAAAAAGAAAACGGCCCGCCAGATCGCCTGACGGGCCGCGTCACATCCAACGAACATTCTGCCTAGCGCGGCGCCAGCACCATTACGACCTGGCGTCCCTCGAACCTGGCATCCTGCTCGACCTTGGCGATTTCGGCGACGTCCGCCTTCACCTTGTCCAGAAGCTTGGTGCCGATCTCCTGATGCGCCATCTCGCGGCCGCGGTAGCGCAAGGTGATCTTGACCTTGTCGCCTTCCTCGAAGAACCGCTGCATCGCCCGCATCTTCACGTCATAGTCGTGATCGTCGATCATCGGCCGCAGCTTGATCTCCTTGATCTCGACGACCTTCTGCTTCTTGCGCGCCTCGGCGGCTTTCTTCTGTGCCGAATACTTGAACTTCCCGTAGTCCATAATCTTGCAAACGGGAGGATTGTTGTTCGGCGAAATCTCGACGAGGTCCATGCCGACCTCGAGTGCCATCTTGATGGCGACCACGGTCTCAACCGTTCCGTGGTTGGTGCCGTTCTGATCGATCAGCTGGATCTGCGCGTTGCGGATTTCATCATTGGTGCGCGGCCCGTCTTTGGTTGCAGCGGGCGGGGCTCTGTTGGGACGGCGAATGGGTAGTTCTCCAAAGTTGTGAAAGGAAGGCGGGTAGTTTGAAGCAATACGCTGATAACAGCAAGCGAACTCACGGGTCTTTGCGCCCGAAAACCGTCAAATGCGAGGCATCTCGGTCACCTCCGGCAAATATAGCGCGGCCGCCTGATCCGCAAGCGCCGGGAGGTCGCGCTTGACCGATGCGGCCGGCTCGCCGACAAAGCCGCGGGGGCGAGTGACCGATCCATGACCAATTCCGCTGATATCGACCAGGAACCGGCCTTTATCGAGGTGGGAGAGGGCGACGGAAGCCGCCGGATCGCGGTACGCGCCCGCCCCGGCAACGGGCCGGGGCTGTTCTGGCTCGGCGGCTTCAATTCCGACATGCGGGGCACCAAGGCGCTGGCGCTGGATGCCTTCGCCGCGGAACATGGCCGGGCCTGTATTAGATTCGATTATTCCGGCCACGGCGAATCGGGTGGCGCCTTCATCGACGGCACCATCGGACGCTGGCTGGAGGAGAGCGTTGCGGTCTTCGAGCGGTTCGCCCAGGGGCCGCAGGTCGTGGTCGGCTCCTCGATGGGCGGCTGGATGGCGCTGCTGCTCGCGCGGGCCATCGCCAAACGCGAAACGCCGGGTGCGACGCTCGCCGGCCTCGTGCTGATCGCCCCGGCGCCCGATTTCACCGAGCAACTGATGTGGAACAGCTTCTCCGACGAGATCCGCGAGGAGATCAGGACCAAGGGCGTGTGGATGCGGCCGTCGGAGTATGGCGACGGCACGCCCTATCCGATCACCCGCGCCCTGATCGAGGAGGGGCGCAATCATTTGCTGCTCGGCAGCGCCATCGAGGTCGGCTGCCCGGTCCGTATCCTGCAGGGCGCGCAGGATCCTGATGTGCCCTGGCAGCACGCGTTTGCGCTGGCGCACCGGCTGCCGGCCGAAGACGTGGTGCTGACCATGATCCAGGACGGCGACCACCGCCTGTCGCGCCCGCAGGACATCGCGCGGATCATGGCCGCGGTGGCGGAGATGGGGTGAATTGTCGCTACAACAGCGGCGTCATCGTCCGCGAAAGCGGACGATCCAGTATGCCGAGGCCTATCGATTAACGTAGCTCTCTCTGGAATACTGGATTCCCCGCTTTCGCGGGGAATGACGACCGAGAGAGACGACGCCATGAACATGACCCCATCCACCATGCTCCGCGCCTTCTGCGAGGCCGTCGAGCAGCGCAACGGCAAAGCATTCGCGGAACTGTTCACCGAGGACGGGGTCTATCACGACGTGTTCTACGGCGCGTTCGAAGGCCGTGCCAAAATCGCTGGCATGATCGACGACTGGTTCTATCGCACGGCCGCCGATTTCCGCTGGGACATGCACGATCCCGTCAGCAACGGCGAGACGCTCTATGCCCGCTACACCTTCAGCTACCGCTCGACATTGCCGGAAGCGAGAGGCGCACGCGCGATGTTCGAGGGCGTCGCGATCATGCGGCTGCGGGACGGCAAGATCGCGGAGTATCACGAGGTCGCCAACACCGCGCCGGCCTTCGTCGACCTCCAATTTGCGCCCGAGCGGATCGCCAAGATCGTCGCGAAACAGGGCGCTGCGCTGAAGGCACGGCCGGAGATGAAGCGGCATTTGGCTTGAGCGCCGATCTTTCCCCTGTCATTGCGAGCGGAGCGAAGCAATCCATCGCGCCGCAAGCGGAGGCATGGATTGCTTCGTCGCTTCGCTCCTCGCAATGACGGCTTGCAACAACGCGCACCGCTTAACGGTCACGGCGGCGATGGTTTTGCCGTCGGCTTGCGCTGCGCCAGCGCCGCGACCGTCGAGGTGCCGATCGGGCCCTGCTCGTCATAGAGCCAGCACTCGCCGATCGCGACGCCGTCCGACGCGTGGTGGTTGACCACCTCGAAGCCGATCCATGGCGTCACCGGCAGGCGATGCAGATAGAGCGTGATGTCGCTGTTGATGTAGCCGAGCCCTTCGTCGCCGGCGTTGGCAAAGGGGCTGGCAAAATCAGCGCCGGTGGCGACGTGGACGAAGGGCGACATCGGCACGCCCTCGACGAGTTCGCGCACCTCGCTCATCCATAGCCGCCGCGGCCCCAGCGAGCCCATATGGCCGACGATCGGCCGCGTGGTCCATTTGCCGTTCATGCCGAGCCGGGGATCGGTCGGCTTCGGAATGTCCGCAGGCTTCGGCGCGTCCCAGTTCGGCGGCGACCAGACATTGCCCGGCGCGTTTTCCGTCTTGCGCAATAACTGGCAGGAGGCGCGCGCCATGCGGGTGCCGCCGGAGACGAACTCGGCCTCCACCACCTTGATGCGCAATCCGTCGCGGATGAGCTTTGTGGTGACCTCGATTGGTGTCGTGGTGTTCGGCAGGCGAAACATGTCGACGGTGAGCCGCGCCGGCACGAACTCGTCGGAGCCGTGGCGCTGCTCGATCACATGGGCCAGCAGGCCGATGACGACGCGGCCGTGCAGGGAATTGGTGTCCCACGGGCCGTTGGAGACCGGCGTGGGCATGAAGCTGTCGCTGGCGCGATCATGCGTGAAGAAAGGCTGGTTTTTTGTCATGGCCGGCGACCATGACGGATTCTCCGGCGCGAAATCAAGGGTGTCGCCCCTCATGGTGAGGAGGCGCGGAGCGCCGTCTCGAACCATGCAGGCCCGATTGTCGGCCTCGCTCTTCGAGACGCGCTGCGCGCTCCTCAGGGTGAGGGTCAGGCAGCGGTGGCGCAGCGCCATTCCGCGCGCACGGCTTCATCCGCCTCGGCGGCGAGTGCCTTCTCGGCGAGCGCCTCGAACGTCTCCCGCTCCAGCAGTTGCGACAGCGCCCATACCGCCGCGCCGCGCACCAGCGGGCTGGCATCATCGAGCAAACGTTCGGCCTCCGCCGCCAGCGATGCATCATCCGTATTGCCGATCGCGATCAGCACGTTGCGAACAAAACGGTCGCGGCCGATACGCTTGACCGGTGATTTCGAAAACAGCGCGCGAAACGCGGCGTCGTCGAGTCGCGCCAGCTCCGCCAGTGACGGCGCACGCAATGCCGCGCGCGCGGCAAGTTTCGCTTCGCGGCCCTCCTGCGCGAACTTGTTCCACGGGCACACGGCAAGGCAATCGTCGCAGCCATAGATGCGGTTGCCGATGCTCTTGCGGAATTCGTGCGGGATCGGGCCCTTGTTCTCGATCGTCAGATACGAGATGCAGCGCCGCGCATCGAGCTTGTAGGGCGCCGGAAAGGCCGCGGTCGGACAGATCTCCTGGCAGGCATTGCAGGAGCCGCAATGATCGCGCTCGGCGTCGTCGCGCGGCAGGTCGGATGCGGAAAAGATCGCGCCGAGAAACAGCCATGAGCCGAACGTACGCGAGACGAGATTGGTGTGCTTGCCCTGCCAGCCGAGGCCGGCCGCCTGCGCCAGCGGCTTTTCCATCACGGCGGCGGTATCGATGAACACCTTCACTTCTTCGCCCGACGCCGCGACGAGCCACCGCGCCAGCGTCTTCAGGCGCTTCTTGATGACGTCGTGATAATCGTCGCCCTGCGCGTAGACGGAGATGGCGCCGCGGGTGCGCTTTTCGAGCAGCGCGAGCGGATTTTCGTCGGGGCCGTAATTGACGCCGAGCATGATGATCGAGCGTACGCCCGGCCACAGCACGCGCGGGTCCATCCGCCGTTCCGGCTGCGCGGCCAGCCAGTCCATCTCGCCATGCGCGCCGGCATCGAGGAATTCGCGAAAATATCTTGCGGCGTCGCCGATCGCGTCGGGATCGGTGACGCCGATGCAATCGAAACCGAGCGTCTCCGCTTCGCGCACCAGCGCGGCCTTCAAGTCGGCGGCGGAGAGGGCGGTCTTGTTCAGAAGTCGAGGTCCACGTAAGTGCGCGAGGCCGGCACGCCCGCCAGCCATTCGCTGAGCAGCGGACGGAACGACGGGCGGGATTTCACCCGCGCGTACCATGCCTTTGCGGCCTCGTCCTCGCTCCATGGCACATCGCCCAGATAGTCGATCGCCGAAAGATTAGCCGCGGCGGCGAGATCCGCGTAGGTCAGCCGGTCGCCGGCGAGGAAGTTTCGCGTCTGCGCCAGCCAGCCGATATAGGCCAGATGATAGCGCACATTGACCTTGGCCGCGCGGATCACGTCGGTCGACGGGGCCCCGCCGCCATTTTCCTCGCTCATGAAGCGCTTGTAGATGCGCTCGGTCACCAGCGGATTGGAGACCTCCTCGTAGAATTTGTCGTTGAACCACGCCATCAGGCGGCGCACTTCGACACGCTCGCCCATCGCGGCCGGCAACAGCCGGCGGTCACCCGCCTCCAGGCCATGCGTCTCGTCGAGATATTCGGCGATGACGCCTGCGCCGGGGATCGGCGGGAATCCGTCAGCCATCAACACCGGCGTCGTGCCGGCGGGATTGAGCAGGAGAAACCCTTCACGCCGTTCCCACGCCCGCTCTTCCACCAGGCGCAGGTCGAGGCCGTGTTCGCCGAGCACGAGGCGAATGAAGCGCGAATGCGGGCAGAACGGGTGATGGTAGAGCGTGTACATGCAATCCCAGGGGTAAAATGCGCGGCGACCAAGGAACCCACGACACCGCGTCAAGCGAATCGGGACACTAGCCAAGCAGACGCGTGAGGCAACCTGTGTTTTGGCGTTTTTTTGCGATTGCGACAGGGGGGCGAATAGGCGAGAAGAACGCGGCTTTTCCCATCGAAATGGACCACATCATGATGTCGGAAGCAATGAAGGCAGTGATTCTCGGCATCATCGAGGGTATCACGGAATTCCTCCCCGTTTCCTCCACCGGCCATATGCTGCTGGCGCAACGTTTCTTCAGCCTCGGCGAGGGCGCGTTCTGGCAGAGCTTTGTGATCCTGATTCAGCTCGGCGCGATTCTCGCCATCGTCATGCTGTATTTCGTCAAGCTGTGGCGCGTCGCGCTCGGCATGTTCACCAATCCCGACGACCGCCGTTTCGTCATTGGCGTGCTGGTGGCGTTCCTGCCGGCGGTGGTCGTCGGCCTGGCCGTCGGCAAGTACATCAAGGAGCTGCTGTTCAACCCGTGGGTTGTGTGCTTCACGCTGATCGTCGGCGGCGCGATCCTGCTCTGGGTCGATCAGCTCGATCTCAAGCCGCACCATGATGACGCCACGCGTTACCCGCTGTTGATGTATCTGTGGATCGGCATTGCGCAATGCGTGGCGATGATCCCCGGCGTGTCGCGCTCCGGCGCCAGCATCGTCGCGGCGATGCTGCTCGGCGGCGACAAGCGCTCGGCGGCCGAGTTCTCGTTCTTTCTCGCGATCCCGACCATGATCGGCGCGTTCGCCTATGATTTCTACAAAAACCGCGCCGAGATGACGGTCGATCACGTCGGCATCCTCGCGATCGGCTTCGTGGTGTCGTTCATCACCGCGATGATCGTGGTGAAGACGTTCCTCACCTACGTCACCCGTCACGGATTTACGTTCTTCGCGTGGTGGCGCGTCATCGTCGGCACGCTCGGCCTGATCGCGCTGGCGCTGGGGAAGTAGTTCTCAGGATTCGTAGGCTGGGCAAAGCGAGGCGTGCCCATCATCAAGCGCGCGGCGTGAAATGGTGGGCACGGCGCAAGTGCGCCTTTGCCTACCCTACGAAGTTCTACGCGTTCTTGCGCTGAAACTGCCCGGCGGCGCGGAAGCGCCAGAGATATTGCGGGGCGATCGCCTCGAGCGATTCGGGCGTGATGCCGAGCCCCTCGAGCGTCAGCCCGCCGGCCTTCGCCGCATCGGACACCACATTGTCCGACTGCAGCATCGCCACCTGATCCGGCGTCAGCTTCAACATGCCCGGCGCAAATTGCAGGAACAGCGCCTTGAACCGCGCCAGCCCGTACGGCAGCGAGAGCAGCATGCGCTTGCGGTCGGTGATCGAAAGAATGATTTCCATGATCTCGCGCATGGTCAGCACTTCCGGCCCGCCGAGCTCGTAAACGCCGCCGGCCTTGGTCTTGCCGTCAACGGCATCGGCGACCGCGGCCGCGACGTCGCCGACATAGGCCGGCTGCACCCGGTTCACCCCGCCGCCGATCAGCGGCAGGAACGGCGATATCCGGGCCAGCGCCGCAAAGCGGTTGGTGAACTGATCCTCGGGCCCGAACAACAGCGAGGGCCGCAGGATGGTGGCGGAAGGCGCGGCTGCCAGCACGGCCGTCTCGCCGGCCGCCTTGGCGCGGCCATAGGCCGAGGGCGAATTCTCGTCGGCGCCGATCGCCGATACATGCACCATCCGCGCGCCGGCGCCGGCTGCGGCCCTGGCGATTGTCTCGGCCCCCTTGGCCTGAACCGCGTCGAAGGTCTGCGCGCCGCTCTCGAAGAGCGTGCCGACCAGATTGATGACGATTTCCGAATCGCGCATCGCGGCCTCGACCGAAGCCGGATAGCGGATATTGGCCTGCACGGCGTGGATCTGGCCGACCCGGCCGAGCGGCTGCAGGTGTCCGGCAAGCTCGGGCCGCCGCACCGCCACCCTGATCCGGTAATCGCGCTTGGCCAGCGCCCGCACCACGTTTCGCCCCAGAAACCCCGATCCGCCAAAAACCGTGACGAGCGTTTCCAGGTTCGATGCCATCGGGTGAATTCCTGCCGGTCAAATTCGAAAGATGTCGGTTGGATTTAGCGGATTCGCGATACGCCAACACGGCTCCGCTGTACAGCGTATTTGGATGGCGTTGAAGCAATTTGACAAGCGCGTAACCGATCCTTACTAAGCGCGCCACGTGCCCAGGTGGCGGAATTGGTAGACGCGCTGGCTTCAGGTGCCAGTGGCTTCACGGCCGTGAAGGTTCGAGTCCTTTCCTGGGCACCACTACTCATGCTTGCAGATTGAGATGCAGGCTGCGGCCATCGTCCCGGCGGCGAGCGACCGTGCATTCTGAGCACAACCGGCTCGGTCGACCCTTACGCCGCCGAATCCGAATCGGGCGTCCCCGCGTGCCCGTCCGGGCCGCGCCCAAACACCCCGTAACTGCTGGATTTCGCCCCGTTGCCGTCGGCGGCAATGACCGTGAGCCCGAGTTTCAGGAGCTCGCGGACGGCCGCCGCCCGGGTCGGCATCCGGTGCTTGAAGCGGAAATCGTCGATGGCGGTCAGCTCCTCCGGAGAAAGCATGACCTGGAGACGTTCGCCACGAATGTCGGACATGGATCTGAGCCAAGTTGGTGAATTGAGTAATTTACTCAACGCGCACTCCTGGCGCTGGTTCCAACAACCGAGATTCCGGCGTGAAATTAGCTAAATACATCAATAAAAACAATAAGTTGATGGTTGATTTTGGGTTGGCCCGGTCGCATACTCGCCGGGTGGAGGATGCCCCATGACCGAGAACATCAAGCTTCCGCGCAAGCTGTCCGAGGAGCGGAAGCCGCCTCCGCCGCGGCGGCCGAGCCATGCGGACGTGATCGAAAATCTGGACCGTTGGGCCAATAGCCCGGAGCTTCAGCCCCCGACGGCATCCGACGGGAAGCCGGCCTGAGCGGCCCGGCATCCCGGATGCCGGCCACAACGGCCGATGCGGCGAGGGCATCCGCCCCGCCCGACCAAAGTAGACAGAATCTCCACCAAGCCGCCAATTCCCCGCCTATAAGCTGTGCGCTGCCGCTCGCCTCCCGCGGCTGCCGGCGCTAGTGTTTCCGTCGAATCGACGAGACACGAGGCCTTTTTTCATGACCATCCGCCTGCATCGCGGCGATCTGCCCGATTTGTCCCGCTACAAGGATTCGGTGGCGATCGATACCGAGACCATGGGACTGCATCCGCATCGCGACCGGCTCTGCGTGGTGCAGATGTCGAACGGCGACGGCAGCGCCGATGTCATCCAGATCCCGAAGGGGCACACCGACGCGCCGAATTTGAAGGCGCTGCTGGCCAATCCTGCCGTCACGAAAATCTTTCACTTCGCGCGGTTCGATCTCGCCGTGCTTTACAACACCTTCGGCGTGATGCCGCAGCCGGTCTATTGCACCAAGATCGCCTCGCGCCTGACGCGCACTTATACCGATCGGCACGGCCTGAAGGACCTCGTGCGCGAGGTGCTCAACATCGACCTGTCGAAGCAGCAGCAGTCGAGCGACTGGGGCTCTGCGAGCCTCAGCGAGGCGCAGCTCGCCTACGCCGCATCCGACGTGCTGCATCTGCATGCCTTGCGCGAGCGGCTCGATACCATGCTGGCGCGCGAGGGCCGCACCGACCTGGCGCGGGCCTGTTTTGACTTCCTGCCGACCCGGGCCAAGCTCGATCTCGGCGGCTGGGAGGCCGAAGACATCTTCGCGCATTCGTGACCGGGGCTATTTGAAGCGGTCCGCAGGCCGCTTCCGCCCCGTTTCGGTCATAGTCATCGCGAGTGTCCGGGCTGCATAATCCCGCGATTGCGGGTAGAATGACGCTTTGCTGGCGTCCTTGGAGCCCCGGTGAACTCGGCACAGAACCCCACCTATGACCCCGGACTGGAGGTCCGCTTCGCCGCGGCCGCCCGTCACAGCCGGATGGTGCGGATGCTGCGGGTGGCGGTTCCGGCGACCGTGGCGATGGCGATGGCCGTCATCCTCTACATCGCGATCTTCAACCCGTTCAAAATTACGGAATTAACGAAGCTGCCTGTCGACATGAGCAATCTCGTCGTGTCCGGCACCAAGATCACCATGGAAACGCCGCACCTTGCGGGTTTCTCCCCGGACCAGCGGCCTTACGAATTGTGGGCCAAGGCGGCGATCCAGGATCTCGCCAATCCCGATCAGGTCGAGCTCAGGACGCTGCGCGCCAAGGTCATGATGGAGGACAAGAGCACGGTGACGATGGATGCGCGCACGGGGTTCTTCGACAGCAAGCAGCAGATGCTGGACCTGCGCAAGGACATCTTCCTGCAATCCTCCACCGGCTATGAAGCCAGGCTCTCGCAGGCCTATGTCGACATCAACAAGGGAACGGTGACGTCGGACGAGCATGTCGACGTCAAACTGCTGAACGGCACGCTTACCGCCGACAAGCTCAGGATCATCAACAGCGGCGAGATCGTTCGGTTCGAGGGCAACGTCGTCATGAACCTGATCATGGAAAGCCCTACGGCACCGGAGCCCGAGCCCGAGCCCCCGCCACCGCCGAGGCGGTCCGTCACCGGCAAGTCCGCCAACACGAAGTGATCTTCATGATGCAGCTCTTCTCGCGCAGCTTTGCGCCCGCCGCGCTCGCCTTCGCGCTGCTCGCCGCCGGCGACGCGCGCGCCCAGGGCGCCATGTCGGGCGTGCCGAATGCGATGCAGGGCTTTACGCAGAACCGCGACCAGCCGATTCAGATCGAGGCGGCGTCGCTCGAAATGCGGGACAAGAAGAAGGAGGCGACCTTCTCCGGCAACGTCAAGGTCGTGCAGGGCGACACCACCATGACCGCGAAGTCGCTGGTGGTGTTTTATGATTCCGGCCCGGCGCCGGCCTCGCCGCAGCCCGCCGCGCCGAAGGGGGCGAAATCCGCATCGATGCAGTCCGCGACGCCCGGGCCGGGCGGCAGTTCGTCGATTCGCCGGCTGGAAGCCAGGGGCTCCGTCGTGGTCACGCAGAAGGATCAGGTCGTGACCGGCGAGACCGCGATCTTCGACCCGCGGGCCAACCTCATCACCATGGCGGGCGGGGTCGTGCTGACCCAGTGCAAGAACGTGCTCAAGGGCGACCGCCTCAAGGTCGACATGACGACCGGCGTGTCGCGCGTCGAATCCGACACCAACAAGGTGCAGGGCATGTTCATCCAGGGCGAGAATTGCGGGCCGGGTTCGGGCGGCGCGAAACAGCCTCCGGTGCAGATACCCTCGCTGATTCCCGGTAAAAAATAGTACAGCTCGATGCCGGCACACGCACCGCAGACGATGCAACTCTTCTCGCGGATTTGTGTGGCCGCGGCACTCGCGCTGGTCGCCTCGGGTGACAGCTTGGCGCAAGGCGCCATGTCGGGCGTGCCGAATGCGATGCAGGGCTTTACGCAGAACCGCGACCAGCCGATTCAGATCGAGGCGGCTTCGCTCGAAATGCGCGACAAGAAGAAGGAGGCGACCTTCTCCGGTAACGTCAAGGTCGTGCAGGGCGACACCACCATGACCGCGAAGTCGCTGGTGGTGTTTTATGATTCCGGCCCGGCGCCGGCCTCACCGCAGCCCGCCGCGCCGAAGGGGGCGAAATCCGCTTCGATGCAGTCCGCGACGCCCGGACCGGGCGGCAGTTCGTCGATTCGCCGGCTGGAAGCCAAGGGTGCCGTCGTGGTCACGCAAAAGGATCAGGTCGTGACCGGCGAGACCGCGATCTTCGACCCGCGGGCCAACTTGATCACCATGGTGGGCGGGGCAAACGGGGTCGTGCTCACCCAATGCAAGAATGTGCTCAGCGGCGATCGCCTCAAGGTGGACATGACCACCGGCGTGTCGCGGGTCGAATCCGACAGCAAGGTGAAGGTGCTCATCGAGCAGTCGGGTCAAGGGTGCGGGCCGGGTTCGGGCGGAGCAAAGCAGCCTCCGGTGCAGATACCTTCGCTGATTCCCGGTAAAAAATAAGGCGAATCAGCGTCTTAAAGAATATTTCGGGCCCGTGCGGTTGAAGCTGGTGGTGCGAGCCTGTATCTACGTGAGCGGGGCACGGAGGGGTGTTTCGCCGGGCGGGGGACATCCACTTATTCATGGTTCGCCAGCGAAGCGATTCGCCGGCGGGCGTGTCGCGGAATCACCGTGAAAGGCTGAAGCGAAGCGGGATGGTGGATTTTCTCGGCATGTTTCGTCGACGCCCCGCGAAGCGCGGCCCTGCGGGGTTTGCGCGTTCGCGCGAGGACATCACGTCGCTCGGCGACTCCTTCGGCGACATGCTGGCGAGCCCGGTGCGCGACGCGCCGAGGGCGCGCTCGGCCTCCGCTTCATTGCCCGGGCTTGAACTGCAGGATCAGCAAACGGACGCCGAACCGCCGCGCGAACCTCGTCAGCGCGCCGCGCCGCCGCGTCCCAAAGCCAGGTCCAATGGCGGTGGCGCGCCGCATCTGCTCAAGCGGCCCGGCTTCCTCGCCGTGCACAGCGTGGAGAAGAGTTTTGGCACGCGCCAGGTCGTGCGCGGCGTCAGCATCTATGTCCGCCGCGGCGAGGCGGTCGGCCTGCTCGGCCCGAACGGCGCCGGCAAGACGACGGTGTTCTACATGATCACCGGCCTGATCAAGGCGGATCGCGGCGCCATCGAGCTCGACGGCCATGACGTGACGAAGCTGCCGATGTATCAGCGCGCGCGGCTCGGCATCGGCTATCTGCCGCAGGAAGCCTCGATCTTTCGCGGCCTCACCGTGGAGCAGAACATCCGCGCCGTGCTCGAAGTGGTCGAGCCCAGCCGCAAGAAGCGCGAGCGCGAGCTCGACGCGCTGCTCGACGAATTCAACGTCACGCGGCTGCGCAAATCGCCCTCGATCGCGCTCTCGGGCGGCGAGCGCCGCCGCGTCGAAATCGCCCGCGCGCTGGCGACGCGTCCGAACTACATGCTGCTCGACGAGCCCTTTGCCGGCATCGATCCGATCGCGGTCGGCGACATTCAGGACCTGGTCCGCCACCTCACCAACCGCGGCATCGGCGTTTTGATCACCGACCACAATGTTCGCGAGACGCTCGGCCTCACCGACCGCGCCTATATCGTCTATGCCGGGCAGATTTTGACCGAGGGCAGTCCGGAAGAGATCGTCAACGATCCAGATGTACGCCGTCTTTACCTTGGCGAGGAATTCCGGCTTTAGTGCCGGAGGCGCCAAAGGGGGGCAGCGGTTCATTGACAAGACATTGCGCTAGCTACTGAATTCATGGCGCACGCGGATCCAGGACCGGTTCCCATTTTGGCGGATCGCGCTATAGCCCAATTTTTGCATCCGTCAAGCCGTGTACAAGGGCTTGGGACTAATATAAGCAAGAATCGGACCAACTTTTAGTGGATCGGTTCTTGCCCCCATGGCGCTGACGCAGAGACTAGAGTTCCGCCAGTCGCAGTCGCTGGTGATGACGCCGCAATTGATGCAGGCGATCAAGCTGCTGCAGCTGTCGAATCTCGATTTGTCGGCCTTCGTCGAGGAGGAACTGGAGCGCAATCCGCTGCTGGAGCGAGCCAATGACGGTCCCGAACCCCCGGTCGCGGGCGAGCCGGCCGCCGAGGGCGCCGACTACCGGGATTCCGGCGGCGATGGCGACGATGGTGGCAGCGATGCCTCCGACATGAGCGCCGGCCCTGGGGAAGCTTTCGAGCCCGGCCAGGAGGATTGGCTGAACCGCGACCTCGGCAGCCGCGCCGAGATCGAGCAGACGCTCGACACCCCGCTCGACAACGTGTTTTCCGAGGAGCCTGCCGAGGCCGCCGCGCGCGCCGCGCAGGATGCCGCGCCGACCGCCTACACCGAATGGGGCGGCGGCGCCTCCAACGACGACGATTACAATCTGGAAGCCTTCGTCGCCGCCGAGGTGACGCTGGCGAGCCACCTTGCCGAACAGCTCGCGGTCGCGTTCAGCGCGCCGGCCGAGCGCATGATCGGGCAGTATCTGATCGACCTGGTCGACGAGGCCGGCTACCTGCCGCCGGATCTCGGCCAGGCCGCCGAGCGGCTCGGCGCCTCGCAGGCCGATGTCGAGGTCGTGCTCGCGGCGCTGCAGAAATTCGACCCGCCCGGCGTCTGCGCGCGGAATTTGAGCGAGTGTCTGGCGATCCAGCTTCGCGAACTCAACCGCTACGACCCGGCCATGCAGGCGCTGGTGGAAAATCTCGACCTGCTGGCAAAACGCGACGTTGCCGCCTTGCGCAAGCTGTGCGGCGTCGACGATGAAGACATCACCGACATGATCGGTGAGATCCGCCGCCTCAATCCGAAGCCCGGCCTGCGCTTCGGCTCGGCGCGCACACAGACCATGGTGCCCGATGTCTATGTGCGGCCCGGCCCCGACGGCGGCTGGCATGTCGAACTCAACAGCGACACGTTGCCGCGCGTGCTGGTCAATCAGATCTATTACACCGAACTGTCGAAGACGATCCGCAAGGACGGCGACAAATCCTATTTCAGCGACTGCCTGCAGAACGCGACCTGGCTGGTGCGCGCGCTGGACCAGCGCGCCCGCACCATCCTCAAGGTCGCGACCGAAATCGTCCGACAGCAGGACGGCTTCTTCACCCACGGCGTGGCGCATCTGCGGCCGCTCAATCTGAAAGCGGTGGCGGACGCGATCCAGATGCACGAATCGACGGTGTCGCGCGTCACCGCCAACAAATATATGGCGACCAATCGCGGCACCTTCGAGCTGAAATATTTCTTCACCGCCTCGATCGCGTCGGCCGACGGCGGCGAGGCGCATTCGGCAGAGGCGGTGCGCCACCACATCAAGCAGCTGATCGACGCGGAAGCCGCGAACGCGATTCTTTCCGACGATACCATCGTGGAACGATTGCGCGCATCGGGCATTGATATTGCCCGCCGCACGGTCGCGAAATACCGCGAGGCCATGCGTATTCCTTCCTCGGTGCAGCGCCGCCGCGACAAACAAAGCATGCTTGGTAATGCCCTTTCCGCTTCCGCCACCTCCTCCGACCGGTCCCGCGACACGGCTCCGGCCTGATTGCGTTCGCGTCAAATCGGGATAGTCTCGTTTTCCCTGCAGAGCCGATCCGGGAAGACCAGAGTAGTCGAGGCATCAAGCGAGGCATCAAATGACCCTTCGAATCTCCGGGAAAAGTATCAGTGTCGGCGAGGCGCTCCGTTCGCGCGTCAGCGAGCGCACCGATGAAGTCCTGCGAAAATATTTCGACGGTAACTATTCCGGGCACATCACGCTGAGCAAGGACGGCTTCGGCTTCCGTACCGATTGCGCGCTGCACCTTGATTCCGGCATCACGCTGGAAGCCGATTCGAATGCCACCGACGCGTATGCCAGCGCTGACCAGGCGCTGCTGATGATCGAGAAGCGCCTGCGCCGCTACAAGAGCCGGCTGAAGGATCGCTCCGCCCGCAAGGCCTATGCGGCCTCGGCGGCGCTGGCGGAGATCGGCGGCCCGATGCTGGACGCGCCGAGCTACGTGATCGAGGCGCCGGCGGAGGGCGACGAGGAGGTTACCTCCTATAGCCCGGTCATCATCGCCGAGGCGACGACCTCGCTGAAGCGGCTTTCGGTCAGCGAGGCGGTCCTGGAGCTCGACCTGTCGGGGGCCGCCTGCCTTGTCTTCCAGCACGGCTCCAGCGGCCGGGTAAACATCATTTACCGCCGGGCGGACGGCAACGTGGGCTGGGTCGATCCGCCCGCGGTTACCCCCTGACATCTGGAGCCCTGAGCATTGACGCCCCGATTCGCCCTCCCTATGGTCCGCCGCTCTTTAAGCATGGGGGGCAGGAACTTGCCCTTCGGGAGTTGGCACCGCGCATGCGTTGGAGTAGAAGCCGTGCAAATCGGGACCCGGGTTAAGCCTGCCTCCCGTCTCACCTTCTTGACGCCCCGGTTCTAGAACCTATCTCGCAACCTGACGGTTTAATTTACCTCGGAACGCCCCATGACGATTACCGATCTGGTCGCACCCGAGGCGATTCTCCCCGCGTTGAAGGTCATCAGCAAGAAGCAGGCGCTGCAGGAGCTTGCCGCCCGCGCGTCTGTCCTGACCGGCCAGAACGAGCGCGCCGTGTTCGAGGTGCTGTTGCAGCGCGAGAAGCTCGGCACCACGGCCGTCGGCTATGGCGTCGCCATCCCGCACGGCAAATTGCCGAAACTGGAAAAGCTGTTCGGGCTGTTCGCCCGGCTCGAACGCCCGATCGATTTCGAGGCGATGGATGGCCAGCCGGTCGACCTGATCTTCCTGCTGCTGGCCCCGGAAGGCGCAGGCGCCGATCATTTGAAGGCCCTGGCGCGAATCGCCCGCCTGCTGCGCGACGTGGACGTCGCCAAGAAGCTGCGCGCCTCGCGCGACGCCCAGGCGATCTATTCGGTGCTGGCGCTGCCGCCGGCGAGCGCGGCCTAGCGATTCGGTTTTGGTGATCAGGACCGAAGCTTCGCTCGACAGCGCTGCAGTTCCGTCTGGCGGAACAAGCCGATTCCCTGCCGGGTGGCAGGTCGGATAAACACAATTTTAAGCTAAATGGCGGTTATTTCGGGCGCTGGGATTTTTTTGAAGTTGCCCGGAGAACATTGCCATGACGCTGCGGCTGACGATTTCGCGCGCGATCTTGATTTTCGGATTGGTCACAGCATTGGGCCTCGGTGCCGTGATCGCCACCAGCGTTTACGGGCTGTCGCAGCTCAAGGTCGGCGGCCCGCTCTACAACCAGATCAAGCTCGGCAACGACCTGATCGCCGACATCCTGCCGCCGCCGGAATACGTCATCGAAGCCTATCTCGAGGCGACCCTCGTGCTGCACGATCCAGCGCAGCTTGCCGCTCACCGCGACAGGATTGCGCAGCTCAAGAAGGAATATGACGAGCGTCGCGATTTCTGGATCAAGTCCGATCTCGATCCGGTGCTGAAGACCAAGCTGGTGGAGAAATCCGACAGCGAAGTGCGCCGCTTCTGGACCGCGATCCAGGACGGCCTCCTGCCCGCGCTCGCCAAGGGCGATAGCGCCGCAGCGGCGAAATCCTACGCCGAGATCACCGCGCGCTACACGGCGCACCGCGCCATCATCGACGACATCGTCAAGCAGACCAACGACCAGAACGCGGCGACGGAGGTCGCGGCGACCGACCGCGTCACGACCTTCACCTTCGTCCTGTGGGGTGTTTCGGCCGCGGTGTTTCTCATCATCGGCGCCGGCATTTTCGGCGTGGCGTTCGGCGTCATCAGGCCGATTGCGCAAATGACCGACGTGATGAAAGGCCTTGCCGGGGGCAATCTCAGCGTTTCGGTGCCGGCGCTCAGCCGCGGCGATGAAGTCGGCGCCATGGCGCGCGCGGTGCAGGTGTTCCGCGACAACGCGCTGCGGGTGCAGTCGATGGAGGCGGAGCAGGCGGGCCTGAAGCTGAAGGCGGAAGGCGAGCGCAAGGTCGCGATGCAGCAGATGGCGGATGGATTCGATTCCGTCATTGGAAAGATCATCCAGACCGTATCGAGCGCCTCGTCCGAGCTCGAATCATCGGCCGGACAGCTGACCAAGACCGCGGAAGTGACCCAGGTGCTGTCGGCCACGGTCGCCAGCGCCTCGGAGCAGTCCTCGGCGAATGCGCAATCGGCCGCGGCGGCCGCAGAGGAAATGGCTTCTTCCGTGTCGGAAATCAGCCGTCAGGTCCAGGATTCGCACAAGATATCGTGCGAGGCGGTCAGCCAGGTCGAGCAGACCAATGCGCGGATTGCCGACCTCGCCCAGTCCGCCAGCCGGATCGGCGAGGTGGTCAAGATGATCAGCGCGGTCGCGGAGCAGACCAACCTGCTGGCGCTGAATGCCACGATCGAAGCGGCGCGCGCCGGCGAAGCCGGGCGGGGATTTGCGGTCGTCGCTTCCGAGGTCAAGGCGCTGGCGTCGCAGACGGCGAAAGCCACCGAGGAAATCAGCGAGCAGATCGGCCAGATGCAGTCGGCGACCAACCAGTCGGTGTCGGCGATCCAGCAGATCGGCGGCACGATCGGCCGCATCGCGGAAATCTCGCAGGCGATCGCGTCGGCGGTAGAAGAGCAGGGCGCCACCACGCAGGAAATCTCGCGTAACGTGCAGCAGGCGGCGCAGGGCGCGACGCAGGTCGCGGGCAGCATCACCGACGTCAACCGCGGGGCGACCGATACCGGCACGGCATCGACGCACGTCCACGGCCTCGCCCGCTCACTGCTGGCGCAGAGCAATCATCTCAAGGGTGAGGTGGAGAAATTCCTCTCGACCGTGCGCGCGGCGTAAGCCGGTCGATATCGTTATCGAGGACGATACGCGGGCAATGCCCGCGTATCTGAAACCTCTTGCTTCAGTCCGGCATCGCAACACGCGACGCCGACGAAGCTTCGCCAGTGACAGCAGCAAGCGCCGCGTCAACTGACAGCATCAAATGCTGCCTCAGTGCACGCTGACGGCCTGGAGCTCATTGCTCCATGCGTTGGCGACCGCGGCTTCCCGGCTGTCGGTCAGCATGATCGGGGTGCCGTCGGCGGCATGCAGCGCGAACAGTTTGAGTCCTGGCGCGATTTTCGGCGCCTGCGGAAACAGTCCCGGCACGTCCTCGGAACGGACTTGTTTCACGTAGGCGATATGCCCCTCACCAAGATGGGCCAATGCCTCGACGGAAACCTTTTCGGGCTCGAAGGTCACACTCACGTCATTCATGGTCTCGACTCCTTCTGGGTCTAAGCGGTCGAGTCCGCTCCTTGTTCCACTATTATTCGTGCTCATTGATAGCGATTGTCTTAACGACCCTTTCGGGCTCCGGCCTGGCCAGATCGATCGACAACAGCCCGTTCTTCAGATCCGCGCCCAGCACCAGCATCCCCTCCGCCAGCACGAAGGTGCGCTGGAAGTGGCGCGCGGCGATGCCGCGATGGATGTATTGCCGGGCCTTGTCGTCCTGCTGGCGGCCCCGGATCACGAGCTGGTTTTCCTCAATCGTCACATCGAGTTGGTCGCGGGTAAAACCCGCCACCGCCAGCGTGATGCGCAACCGTTCGGGCTGGCCGTTGGCACGGTCGCACCGCTCGATGTTGTAGGGAGGATAACCGTCAGCGCCTTTGACGACGCGATCGAGCGCACGCTCGATTTCGTCGAACCCAAGCAGGAACGGACTGGACAACGAAGGAACACGAGACATTACAAAGTCCTCTCGAAGCGACTTTGAGGGGCCCTTGCGGCGCCCCATGCAACCGGCCGGCCGACTTGCCGTCCGGTCAACAAGCAATATGGGGGTGATTTGGGGAGGGTTCAAGCGCCTCTGAAAGCTGCGTAAATCGGCCGCGGCGGGTTTTTCGGAACTGTCATTCCGGGCCGTCGCGCCAGCGACTGAACCCGGAATCTCGAGATTCCCCGGTGCGCAATTGCGCACCTGAGGTCTGGTCCTTCGGACCATCCCGGAATGACGGGTCAGTCGCCCACCCGCTTCCTGCCGTCGGCGGTAAACAGATGCAGCTTGTCTTTCGCCGCCACCACCCTGATTCGCTCGCCGATGGCCGGGCCGACGGCGCCGGGGATCCGGACGATGATTTCGCCGGGCGGCAATTCGCCGGGGGTGGCGGCGACGCCCTGCTCTTCCTTCTGCCTTGTGCCGTAGACGAAGGTCTCGGCGCCGACCCGCTCGATCGCCTCGACCGTGAGGCCGAGCGCGATGCCGCCTGATGTTGATTCGCCCGTGATGACGAAATCCTCGGGCCGGATGCCGAGGATGCCAGCTTCGGCGGCGCGCGAATCACCTGATAGCTGCGATTTCAGCTCGTCCGAGCGCAGCGGCATCAGGTTCATCGGCGGTGCGCCGATGAAGGAGGCGACGAAGGTGGTCGCCGGCTTCTGGTAGATGTCGAGCGGATTGCCGATCTGCTCGACCTGGCCGCCATTCATGACGACAAGGATATCGGCCAGCGTCATCGCCTCGAGCTGGTCGTGCGTAACGTAGATCGAGGTCGTCGAGAGGCGGCGCTGCAATTTGCGGATCTCGACCCGCATGGCGATGCGCAGCTTGGCGTCGAGGTTCGACAGCGGCTCGTCGAACAGAAACACTTTTGGCTGGCGCACGATGGCGCGCCCCATCGCCACGCGCTGGCGCTGGCCGCCGGACAATTGCCGCGGCTTGCGGTCGAGCATGGCGCCGAGTTCGAGAATGCGCGCGGCTTCCTCGACGCGCGTCTTGATTTCCGGCTCCGGCATGCCGCGGTTGCGCAGGCCGTAGGCCATGTTGTTGAAGACGGTCATGTGCGGATAGAGCGCGTAGTTCTGGAACACCATCGCGATATCGCGATCGGCCGGCTCGATCTGGTTGACGACGCGCCCGCCGATATCGATCTCGCCGCCGGTGATGGTCTCGAGGCCCGCGACCATGCGCAGCAGCGTGGATTTTCCACAGCCGGAAGGGCCGACCAGCACGCAGAACTGGCCGTCGCCGACGTCGAAATCGATGCCCTTGATGGCCTCGAAGCCGCCGGCATAGGTCTTGCGGACGTTGCGGAGGGTGACGTTAGCCATGGCGGGCACCGCAGGGGCGAGTAGCGAATGGCAAGTAGCGAATAGGGGTAGAGATCGCGCGCCCATTCGCTATTCGCCACTCGCCATTCGCCCTAATCATTCGCCACTCGCTACTCGCCATTCGCATTCTCGTCCTCACTTTTCTGTCTCCACGAGACCACGCACGAACAGGCGCTGCATGAAGACGACGACCGCGACCGGCGGCAGCATCGCCAGGATGGCGGTGGCCATCGCGAGCTGCCATTCGGCGAGTTCGTCGGTGGTGTACAGCATCTTCTTGATGCCGGTGACGATGGTCTGCATCGAATCCTGCGTGGTGATCAACAGCGGCCACAGATACTGATTCCAGCCATAGATGAACTGGATCACGAACAGGGCGGCGATCGTCGTGACCGACAGCGGCAGCAGCGTATCGAAGAAGAAGCGGAAGGGGCCCGCGCCGTCGATCCGCGATGCCTCCAACAGCTCCTCGGGAATGGTCATGAAGAACTGCCGGAACAATAGCGTGCCGGTGGCGGAAGCGATCAGCGGCAGGATCAACCCGGCATAGGTATCGAGCATCTTCAGGTCGGCGACCACCTTGTAGGTCGGATAGATGCGCACCTCGACCGGCAGCATCAGCGTGATGAAGATGATCCAGAACGCGGTCTTGCGGAACGGGAAGCGGAAATACACCACCGCATAGGCCGACAGCATCGAGATGAAGATCTTGCCGACGGCAATGCCGATCGCGGAGATGAAGGAGTTCATCAGCATGGTGCCGACCGGCTCGCGGCTGGTGCGCGCGCCGCCGACGAAGATCGCGCGGTAGTAATTTTCCAGCGTCTGGCTGCCCGGCGACAGCGGCATGTTGCCGCCGACCACGGTCGCGGCATCATGGGTGGAGGCGATCAGCGCCAGATAGACCGGGAAGGCGACGATGAAGACGCCGAGCGTCAGGATCGCGTAGGCGATGATATCGCTGAGCGGGCGGTGCTCGACCATCAGTACTGCACCTTGCGTTCGACATAGCGGAACTGGATCGCGGTCAGCGCGATCACGATGATCATCAGGATCACCGACTGCGCGGCCGAGCCGCCGAGATCGCCGCCGAGCCGCCCGTCCGCGAACACCTTGTAGACCAGGGTCGTGGTGGCGCCGGCCGGCCCGCCGCCGGTGACGGCGTCGATGATGCCGAACGTGTCGAAGAAGACGTAGACGACGTTGACGACCAAGAGGAAGAAGGTGGTCGGCGACAGCAGCGGGAAGGTGATGGTCCAGAACCGGCGCAACGGGCCGGCGCCGTCGATCGCGCCGGCCTCCAGCACGCTCTTCGGGATCGATTGCAGGCCGGCAAGAAAGAACAGGAAATTATAGGAGATCTGCTTCCACACCGCGGCCATCACCACCAGGGCCATGGCATGGGTGCCGTTGAGCAGCGGATTCCAGTCGAAGTTCATGAAGCGCAGCGGCCGCGCCAGCGTTCCGAGCGAGGGATGGAACATGAATATCCACAACACGCCGGCGACCGCGGGCGCCACCGCATAGGGCCAGATCATCAGGGTCTTGTAGGCGCCGGCGGCTTTCAAGTTCTTGTCGGCTTGCGTCGCAAACAACAGCGCGATGGAAAGCGAGAGCGCTGCGACCAGCGAGGAGAAAATCACCGTCGTCAGCATGGCTGCGTAATATTCGGGCTGGGCGAACAGCGACTGATAATTTTCCAGCCCGACGAATTCCGAGGTCAGCCCGAACGCGTCCTCGCGCAGGAACGACTGCCAGACCGCCTGGCTCGCCGGCCAGTAGAAGAAGATGAATGTGATGATGAGCTGCGGAATCAGCAGCAGGTATGGCAGCAGCTTGTTGCTGAAGACGACAGACTTTTCCATTCAATGCCTTCGTCATTGCGAGCGAAGCGAAGCAATCCATGCCTCCGCATGGGGATAGATGGATTGCTTCGTCGCTTACGCTCCTCGCAATGACGCCCCCTGAGGTGTCAGCGTTATTTTGCCGTCTTTTCGAACGTCCGCAACATCGCATTGCCGCGCGCAACCGCAGCATCCAGCGCTTCCTTGGCGCCCTTCTTGCCGGCGAGCGCGGCTTCCAGCTCCTCGGCCCAGAGGTCGCGCATCTGCACCATGTTGCCGAAGCGCAGGCCGCGCGAATTCTCGGTCGGCTCCTTGTTGGTCAGCTCCTTCAGCGGCGTCTGCAGCGTCGGGTTCTTCTCGTAGAAGCCGTCCTTGACGGTCTTCTCATAGGCCGCCTTGGTGATCGGCAGGTAGCCGGATTCCTGGTGCAGCTTGGCCTGGCGGTTGGTGTCGGACAGGAACGAGAAGAACTTGGCGACGCCCTTGTATTCCTCCGGCTTCTTGCCGCCCATCACCCACAGCGAGGCGCCGCCGATGATCGAGTTCTGCGGCGCACCCTTGACGTCGGGATAGTAGGGCATCGGCGCCGAGGTGAAGTCGAACTTGGCGGTGCTCTTGGCGGTCGCGTAATAGCCCGACGAGGTCAGGAAGATCGCGCATTCGCCGGAAGCAAAGCGGTTTTCGCTGGCATTGGCGCGGCCGGCATAGTCGTAGGTCTTGTCCTTCTGCAGGTCCATCAGGTTCTGCAGATGTTTTACGTGCAGCGGCGAATTGAATTCGAGCACGGTATCGAAACCGTCGAGGCCGTTGGCCTTGCTGCCGATCGGCACGTTGTGCCAGGCGGAGAACTGCTCGATATGTGCCCAGCTCGCCCAGGCGTTGGAGAAGCCGCAGGTCGCATGCCCGGCCGCCTTGAGTTTCTTGGCCGCCTCGAACACTTCAGGCCAGGTCTTCGGGATTTCCGCGACGCCGGCCTTCTTCAGCTCGTCCTTGTTGATCCACATCACCATCGACGAGGAGTTGAAGGGGAACGACAGCATGTCGCCCTTCGAGGTCGAGTAATAGCCGGTGATCGCCGGCAGGTAGGCCTTGGGATCGAACGGCTCGCCGGCATCCTTCATGAGCTGATAGACCGGCTTGATGGCGCCGGTGGCGCTCATCATGGTCGCGGTGCCGACCTCGAACACCTGGATGATGTGCGGCGCGGTGCCGGCGCGGAACGCGGCGATGCCGGCGTTCATGGTGTCGGGATAGCTGCCCTTGAAGGTCGGGACCACCTTGTAGTCGGACTGGCTGGCGTTGAACTCGTCGGCGAGCTTGTTGACGATGTCGTTGTTGCCGCCGGTCATGGCGTGCCACCACTGGATCTCGATCGCAGCGTGGGCCGGCGTTGCAAGCGCCAGCGCAACAGTCACTGCCGCCGCTGCGCCGAATTGTCGAAATGCCATGGAATCCCTCCGGGTTAAGGTCGTCACCTTCGTTTCGCGCGATAACAGCGCCGGATGACGTGCAAATGACCGTATAAGCGAAAGGAAGCTATTGGGAAAGCGTGCGCGGAGGGAAGCCGGAAAATAGGCGAAGGCGCAATTGCCGTGCGTAGCGCGGACGCGCCGCAGAGCAGCGCCAACCGAACCGAGGGCACATTAATCAAACTGTGCGCTTTGGGTCCAGGCCCAGCGGTGCACCGTCAAAAGACGCTGCACCGCGTCCGGGACACGAGAAGGCGTCAGCGCTTGCGTTCGGAGCCGCAGACCGCGCCCTTGGCGACCAGCGCCTCGATCTCGCTGTTGGAATAGCCGAACTCGCCCAGCACTTCCGATGTGTGCTGGCTGAACTTCGGCGGTGTCCGGCGCAGGCTCGGCTTGGTCCGGTCCATCCGGATCGGCGAGGCGACGCCCTTGTACCAGTCCTTCGAGATGATATCGCCGCGATGCAGCGTATGCGGATTGGTCAGTGCCTGGTCGATCTTCTGTACCGGGCCAGCGGGGAGGCCAGCCGCCAGCAGGCGATTGCAGAGCGGCTCGGCCTCGTGCTGGCTGAACACGGCGGCGAGCTCGGCGCGCAGCGCCTCGCGGTTGGCGATGCGGTCCTTGTTGCGGGCAAAGCGCGGATCGGTGCCGAGCTCGGGCTTGCCGATTTCCTTGGCCAGCTTGCGGAAGGTGCCGTCATTGCCGACGCCGATGAAGATGTTGTCGGTCTTGGTCGGGAAGATCGCGTAAGGCACGAGGTTCGGGTGCTCGTTGCCGGTGAGCGACGGCGGCTTGCCATGCATGAAATAGTTCGCGGTGTGCGGATGCATGATCGCAAGGCCGGTTTCGTACAGCGTGGTTTCCAGAAACTGGCCAAGCCCCGAACGCTGCCGCTCCGACAGCGCCATCAGGATACCGATCGCCGCGTAAAGCCCGGTGGTGATGTCGACCAGCGGCACGCCGATCCGCATCGGGCCGCTTTCCGGCGAGCCGGTCGCGGCGATCATGCCGGTCATCGCCTGGATGATCGCGTCATAGCCGGGATTGCCGCCGCGCGGGCCGTCGGCGCCGAAGCCGGAGATCCGGCAATGCACCAGCTTCGGAAATTTCGCGCGCAGCACGTCGTTGCCGATGCCCCATTTGTCGAGCGTGCCCGGCTTGAAATTTTCGATCAGGACGTCGGCCGTCTCCAGCATTTTCAAGAGAACCGCGCGCCCGCCTTCGGACGAGAGGTCGAGCCCGACCGAGCGCTTGTTGCGGTTGATGCCGACGAAATAGGCCGCGTCCTCCTCGTGGAACGGAGGGCCCCAGTCGCGCACCTCGTCGCCGGCGGGCGGTTCGACCTTGATGACGTCGGCGCCGTGGTCGGCGAGGATTTGCGTGCAATAGGGGCCGCCGAGCACGCGCGTCAGATCGATCACGCGCAGGCCGGTCATTGCGCCGGTAGAACTCATGGAAAAGACCTTCGCTCAGGATGAGAATGGACATCCTGAGCTAGCGGTGTTCAGGCGCGGCGGCAATGGCGTGGCGCGCACAGCCGCATGACGCGGCCGCCGTAGCGGCCACGCGTAAATTCCGCGAGGCGAACGTCCCGCCGATACCGGTGGCGGGCCGTTCGGATCAGCTCGTCAGACGACCGCCGGTCGTTACACGACCGTCAGGCGGACATCCACATTGCCGCGCGTGGCGTTGGAGTAGGGGCATACCTGGTGCGCCTTGGCGACGAGCGCTTCGGCGTCCGCCTTGGGAACGCCGGGCAGCGAGACGGCGAGTTCGACGTCGAGGCCAAAGCCGCCTTCCGAACGCGGCCCGATGCCGACGGTGGAGGTCACGGTGGCGTCCGCGGGGACCTTCGGGCCGCCCTGGGAAGCAACGAACTTCATCGCGCCGATGAAGCAGGCGGCATAGCCGGCCGCGAACAGCTGCTCGGGATTGTTGCCGGCGCCGCCGCCGCCGCCGAGTTCCTTCGGGGTGGTGAGCTTGACGTCGAGCGCGCCGTCGAGGGTCTTCGCGGTGCCGTCGCGGCCGCCGGTCGCCTGGGCGCTGGTCTTGTAGAGCACGTTCACGGACATGTTGGTCTCCCTTGGGTTGGCCGTTTCGATGCGGTATATATTGCACACAATTAGATTGTGCGCAATGTAAATTATTGCGGACGGCGCAATTTGATTGTATGCAATTGAAATCAACTGCTTAGATCGCCAGGTCCGGGTCCCGACGGGCGCCTGCTAACGAGGTCGTGATGGCCAAGAAATCTTCGGCGGACTTTCCGCTGCGGCTCGACAATCAAATCTGCTTTGCGGTGTATTCCACGGCGCATGCCTTCAACCGCGTCTACAAGCCGCTGCTCGACAGGCTCGGCCTGACCTACCCGCAATATCTCGTGATGCTGGTGCTGTGGGAGCGCGACGGCGTGCCGGTGAAGGATATCGGCGAGCGGCTGTTCCTGGATTCCGGGACGCTGACGCCGCTGCTCAAACGGATGGAGGCGGCGGAGCTGATCCGGCGGACCCGCAGCACCGAGGACGAGCGGCAGGTGCTGATCGCGCTGACCGCCAAGGGCGAGGCGCTCAAGGAAAAAGCCCGCGCCGTTCCGCAATCGATCCTGGCGGCGTCGGACTGTTCGGTCGGCGAACTGGTCGCGATGAAGAACGAGATCGTCGCGCTGCGCGATCGGTTGAATGCGGTGCTGGGGGAGTAGGGGGACTAGATGCGCTTCTTGGCGAACGCGCGGCCGGAGGCCGACTTCAAATACCTTTCGAAGGCGACCGCCTGTGCCGCGTCACTAAACGCTACATACGTCTTGATTCGCCACGGCCCATGCTTCGACGTGTGTGGAACGCCTCCGGCATTGTGCTTTGCTAGTCGTGCCCGCAGGTCATCGGTAATGCCCACGTAGAAATGTAGCGAATCGAGACTTTCGAGAATGTAGACGTATTTCATGACGGATCGCCTCCGCCATTAAACCTAGGGCAGCGCCCGTGGCTTGCAAAATGAGTCCTGACGGATAGAGCCCGGCTTCGCCCTTCGGGCTACGCCGCGGCAGCCTTCGCTTGCTTCGCTACGATGAGCTCGGGCTGGCTTGCCGAGCCGTAGCTTGCGAAGCAAGCGAAGGCTGGTGGAGCCAGGCGGGATCGAACCGCCGACCTCTTGCATGCCATGCAAGCGCTCTCCCAGCTGAGCTATGGCCCCGTCGCAGTCAGGGCATGGTCTCCTGGACCATGCTCCCGCGAGCCGTGGGTGACTCGCGGGGGAGACCCAGAACATAGTTCTGGGCCGATCTCAAGTCTCTTCATCACCTCCGACATCACCGATGATGTCAGTCACGTCTTCGTCCCCTTCTTCCTCGTCGGGAATGAAGGTGGAATCGTCGTCGTCATCGTCCTCGATGGTCTCGTCGATCTCGATATCGTCTTCCGATTCGGGAACCACGGCCTTGACCTTGCCGGTATTCTCCTCGGCGTCGGCCTCCTCGAGCGAGACCAACTCTTCGGCCTCGGCGGGCTCCGGCATGTCGGCGGCAGTGGTTGCTGCGGCAGCGCGTGCGGCATCGCCACGGGCGGCCCGTGGCGGCGCGACCGGTGCAATCGGCACCACCTCGCCGGTATAGGGCGAGATCACCGGGTTCTTGTTCAAGTCGTAGAATTTCTTACCCGTGGTCGGGCAAATGCGCTTGGTTCCGAGGTCGGATTTGGCCACGTGTGGATCCTGGGAAATTCTGAAAAACGGTGCTTCACTTGGCTAGTTGAGAGGCTGGTGTCAATAGCGCTTTCGGCATTTGACCGCCGCGTGACGCCGTGGGGCCCATGTGATACTGCCGCCCTCGCAGAGGACACCGATCTTGACCCATTCCGCTACGCCCAATCCGCTGGAAGCCCGCGCCAGTGGTCCCCTGGCCGGGAAAGTCCGCGTTCCCGGCGACAAGTCGATTTCGCACCGCGCCCTCATTTTGGGGGCGCTTTCGGTCGGCGAAACCCGGATTTCAGGCCTTCTCGAGGGCGAAGACGTCCTTAATACCGCCAAATCGATGCAGGCGCTGGGCGCCAAGGTCGAGCGGACGGGCCCGTTCGCCTGGCAGGTCCGGGGCGTCGGGGTAGGCGGCTTTGCGCAGCCAGCCGCCCCGCTGGATTTCGGCAATTCCGGTACCGGGTGCCGGCTGGTGATGGGGGCGGTCGCCGGCTGCCCGATCACGGCCGTATTCGATGGCGATGCCTCGCTGCGGTCCCGCCCGATGCGGCGGATCCTCGATCCCCTCGAATTGATGGGCGCCAGAACCGGCGAAGCGAAAGAGGGCGGCCGCCTGCCGCTGACGCTGCACGGCGCGCGCGAGCCGGTGCCGATCCTCTACCGGACCCCGGTGGCTTCGGCCCAGATCAAATCGGCGGTGCTGCTGGCGGGACTGGCCGCGCCCGGCGTCACCACCGTTATCGAGCAGGAGGCCAGCCGCGACCATACCGAGTTGATGCTGAAGCATTTCGGCGCCGAGATCGTCTCGGCCCGTGAAGGGGCCCACGGCCGCAAGATCGCGCTGACAGGTCAACCCGAACTGCACGGCGCCGGCGTCGTGGTGCCGGCCGATCCGTCATCGGCGGCATTCCCGATCGTGGCGGCGCTGATCGTCGAGGGGTCCGATGTCACCTTCTCCGATGTGATGACCAATCCGCTGCGCACCGGCCTGTTCACGACGCTGCGCGAGATGGGCGCATCCATCGAGGAGAGCGACGTCCGCGGCGATGCCGGCGAGCCGATGGCGGCCTTGCGCGTGCGCGCCTCGAAGCTGCGTGGCGTCGAGGTGCCGCCGGAGCGCGCGCCGTCGATGATCGACGAATATCTGGTGCTGGCGGTCGCAGCCGCCTTCGCCGAGGGCACCACCATCATGCGCGGCCTGCAGGAACTGCGCGTCAAGGAATCCGACCGCCTCGAGGCGACCGCCGCCATGCTGCGCGTCAACGGCGTCAAGGTCGGAATCGAAGGCGACGATCTGATCGTCGAGGGCCGCGGGCACGTGCCCGGCGGCGGCCTCGTCGCGACCCACATGGATCACCGCATCGCGATGTCGGCGCTGGTGATGGGGCTCGCGGCCGACAAGCCGGTCAAGGTCGACGACACCACCTTCATCGCCACCAGCTTCCCGGATTTCATTCCGATGATGCGCGGTTTGGGCGCCGAGTTTTCATGAGGTAGGCGCGATGAGTGCAGCCTTCGACCGCGATGCGCTCCTCGACGCTTTCGACAGGATTGGCCGCGCGGCGGTGCGGGCTGGAACAAAGCTGCAGATCGCCGTCTACGGCGGCTCGGCGTTGATGCTGGCAAGCAATTTTCGATTCGCTACCGAAGATGTCGACGTGTCCAAACTCGAGCATCCACTGCCGGCCTGGCTGGGGACTGTCGTGCGCGAAATCGCGCAACAAAATGGCTGGGCAGACGACTGGTTTAATGACGGGGTGGCGTTCCATCTCAGTCCACTGGCCGATAGCGCCGCCGACCATCTCGAGTTTGGTACATTTCCGCGTGACAACGAGACCGCAGGACTCGTCGTTTCGGTCCCCTCGGCAGAATATTTGTTGGCGCTCAAGCTGAAGGCGTTTCGTGTCTTGGACCCGCTTCGCGGCGAAACCGAGCGGCTGGATATCCTGAATCTGATGCGCGTCGTCGGCATTGCCGGCGTGGAGGACGCAATCGCTCTGTTGGGTAGATATTTCCCGCTAAGTGCGGCTTCTTCCGAGAAACAGCAATTCCTTTTGAAGAACATGACGCGCGCGGGAGCGGCTGATGCGCCCAAATACCTTGGCTGAAGCTGTTGAAAGCATCCAGGCCGGTTCGGCACGCGACGTCGTCCTGGCTGAATTTGTGGACAGGTTCGACCTGGCGAAAACCGACCAGGATCGCTATGCGTCGATCGAACGCGAACCGAAGCTGACGGGCGACAGCCGGCTCGACGCCCTGATAGGCGCGATCGCCGAGTATCTGGCCAAGCAACGTCGCCTGGGGCGCGTTCCTCACTGGGTCTGCGATCCCGCGCGCCGCCTGGATCAGCCCTGGTTCACGGCGACAAACCCCTCAGACGCCATGCGCGAATACCTGACCTTCAGCAGCCCGGCCGAATTTGCGTCGCGCAATATTTTCACCGAAGAGCGGCCGCTGCGTCGGGCACGCGGCCCGCTTCCGGCAAAACCATAAGGCGCCACGTCAGGCCGGCGGCATGCTGGCGGTTATCGCAGATCGCGCGCGCTCGCGGTTCACGACGGCGCAAGCCCGAGGCTCGTCACGGCCTCGAGCCAGATCGGCGATTCTTCGCGGTAGAGTTTCTGCGTCTCCTCGAGCGTCATCGCGGTATCGTCGACGCCGAACGACTTCATGACCTGACGCACTCTGTCGGTCTTGCCGCCGGCGACGAGCAGTTTTGACAGTTTTTGAATGATTTCCGGCGGCGTGCCCGCCGGCGCGGCGCAGCACTGAAATCCGGTCAGCTTGAAGATCGGCGATGTCGTGCCCTGCTCGGCAAAGGACGGGACATCAGGCAATGTCGACATGCGCTTGCGCGAGACGGCGACCGCATGGCCGCGGCCGCTCTGCAGCACGGACAGCGCCGCCGAATAGCTGCCATGGGCGCCATCGATGAATCCGCCGGCAAGGTCGGTCCACATCGGCGCTTCGCCGCGATAATGGACCGCTTCCATCTTGAGCCCGTACTGCTTGTTCATTTCGGCGACCGCCATGTGCGCGTAGGAGCCGGCGCCATAGGTGCCGATGTTCACCTTCTCGGCTTTCTTGGCGTAGGCGACGAACTCGGCGAGCGTTTTCGCGCCGGTCTTCTCGGCGGCCACGAACGGCAGGCTGCCCGCCGGCATGATCGAGACGAGGATAAAATCCTTTTCGGCGTCGTAGGGGATATCCTTGATCAGGACACGGTTCATGATCATCGTCGTCGAGATCGTGAACATCAGCGTATAACCGTCGGGCGCGGCGCGCTTGGCTTCCACGGCGGCGACCGATCCCGAGGCGCCGGCCTTGTTTTCCACCACCACGTTCTGGCCGGTCTCGGCCCGGATGTGTTCGCCATAGGTCCGCGCGAACAAATCGGTCTGCCCTCCGGCCGGGTAGCCGGCGATGATCTTGATTTGCCTGGTCGGCCAGTCGGACTGGGCCTGGGCGGACGTTCCGAGCAGCGGAATGGCCGAGGCGGCTGCCGCGCCGCCGATAAAACGACGTCGTGAAATCGCGCACATCGTAACCCTCCCGCCGGTGCTTGTTTCTGCAGATCCTTGGTGGATTTTCCGGGCTCGCTTCAGATTAGAGGCGAGTTGTGGCCAGGGCGAGGAACATTTGGACGCATCTGGGATGTTCGCCCTGCGGCGCATTCCGGCCGGGGCCGGAGATCCCGGGCCGCGGCCTTGACCATCATCCCGGTCTGTCGCACATGGCTCTTATGATCATCGCCATCGACGGGCCGGCGGCATCCGGCAAGGGCACGCTCGGCAAGCGCCTCGCCCACCATTACGGCTACCGCCATCTCGACACCGGCGTGATCTATCGCGCGGTGGCGAAGGCGCTATTGGATCAAGGGTTTGAGCTGACCGACGAGGTGCGGGCGGTCACAGTCGCGCTGGGGCTCGATCCCGAAAAATTCGGCCATCCCGAACTGAAGACGCAGCGCATCGGCGATGCCGCATCCGTCGTGTCGGCGCTCCCCAAGGTGCGCGAAGCTCTCGTCAATTTTCAGCGCCAGTTTGCCGCCGATCCGCCCGGCGCGGTGCTCGACGGGCGCGACATCGGCACCGTCATCTGCCCGGATGCCGACGTGAAGATTTTTGTCGTGGCCGACCCGGAGGTCCGGGCCCGCCGCCGCACGCTGGAAGCCCGCGCCCGTGGCGAGGCAGCCGACGAGGCGGCGGTGCTGGCCGACATTCTCAAGCGCGACGAGCGGGACAGGAATCGCGCCGCTGCGCCGCTGAAGGCGGCGGCCGATGCCCATATCCTCGATAATTCCAATCTCGACATCGAGGCCGGCGTGCGCGCCGCGATCGCGATCGTCGAGGCGGTCCGCGCCGGGCGGTGAGGTTTACCTCACTTCGCGGCAGCCGGCTTCGCAGCCAGAATCCGGGGTCAGTTCTTCGAGCGCTCGCGGTCGAACGGCAATGGCTGTTCGGCCATCATGACGGGCTTCGACCTGCGGCGGCAATCGCCTTGTCGCTCGCAAAGGCGGGCGGCTTGCCGGCAACCGCGGCGGCGACGGTAAAGACGGCGATGGCGGTCACAGCGATCAGGCTCTTCATGGGCGGCCCCTGTTTTCGAGCGGGCCATCCTCTAGGGGGCGGGGCTTAAGGCCGGGTTCCATCCCGCTCGGGAGGCGGAACTTTCGCGTCATGCGGTCAACAAGGTGTTGAACCGGAGGTCCGCTGGTTAGCGTCCGTCAGCCTTAAGAGCCCGTAAATCGGGGCATTTCCGCTTGCCGAAAATAGCCCTTGGGGCTATATCCACCGCCATCCGGGCCGCCATCGATAAGATCAGGGCTGTCCGAGCGGGCCGGCTGGCAGGTTTGAACCTCCGCCGTCATTGGAGGAAAGCCCGCTCCAGGCTCCTGAAGTCGACAAGCTCATTTCAGGCTCCGGATGAATCAAGACGTATCGAACGTGCAGGCATGATGCCGGCCCGCTTTTGCGCTCCTCCGCAAACGCGGTCGTCAGGATTTGCGGACCCTGACACTTCACGCGCGATGCGCCCCTTAACCCGAACGGCCGGCAATATCCCGCATTGGAGAACAAATGGCTTCGACTGCTGCTTCTTATAATCCTACCCGTGACGATTTCGCTGCGATGCTGGACGAGTCCTTTGCCGGCGGCAATCTGCAGGAAAGCTCCGTCATCAAGGGCAAGGTAGTTGCAATTGAAAAGGACATGGCCGTCATCGACGTCGGCCTGAAGACCGAGGGCCGCGTCGCATTGCGCGAATTCGCCGGCCCCGGCCGTGAAAGCGATCTCAAGGTCGGCGACGAAGTCGAGGTGTTCCTCGACCGGATCGAGAATGCGCTCGGCGAAGCCGTGCTGTCGCGCGACAAGGCGCGCCGCGAGGAAAGCTGGGGCAAGCTCGAGAAGGCCTTCAACAACAACGAGAAGGTCCACGGCGTCATCTTCAACCAGGTCAAGGGCGGCTTCACGGTCGACCTCGACGGTGCCGTTGCCTTCCTGCCGCGCTCGCAGGTCGACATCCGCCCGATCCGCGACGTCGCGCCGCTGATGAACAACTCGCAGCCGTTCCAGATCCTCAAGATGGACCGTCGCCGCGGCAACATCGTGGTGTCGCGCCGCACGGTTCTCGAAGAGACCCGCGCCGAGCAGCGCCAGGAACTGGTGCAGAACCTCGAAGAGGGTCAGGTGATCGACGGCGTGGTCAAGAACATCACCGATTACGGTGCGTTCGTTGATCTCGGCGGCATCGACGGCCTGCTGCACGTCACCGATATCGCCTGGCGCCGGGTCAATCACCCGACCGAGGTGCTCACCATCGGCCAGACCGTGAAGGTCAAGATCATCAAGATCAACCACGAGACCCACCGCATTTCGCTCGGCATGAAGCAGTTGCTGGACGATCCGTGGCAGGGCATCGAGGCCAAGTACCCGCTGAACGCGCGCTTCACCGGCCGCGTCACCAACATCACCGACTACGGCGCGTTCGTCGAACTGGAGCCGGGCATCGAAGGCCTGATCCACGTCTCGGAAATGTCGTGGACCAAGAAGAACATGCACCCCGGCAAGATCGTTTCGACCTCGCAGGAAGTCGAAGTGCAGGTTCTCGAAGTCGATTCGGTCAAGCGCCGCATCTCGCTCGGTCTCAAGCAGACCATGCGCAACCCCTGGGAAGTCTTCGTCGAGAAGTTCCCGGTCGGCTCGACCGTCGAAGGCGAGGTCAAGAACAAGACCGAGTTCGGTCTGTTCCTGGGTCTCGACGGCGACGTCGACGGCATGGTCCATCTGTCCGACCTCGACTGGAAGCTGCCGGGCGAGCAGGTCATCGACAACTTCAAGAAGGGCGACATGGTCAAGGCCGTGGTGCTCGACGTCGATGTCGAAAAGGAGCGCATCTCGCTCGGCGTCAAGCAGCTCGAAGGCGATCCCTTCGCCGAGCCGGGCGACGTCAAGAAGGGCGCGGTCGTGACCTGCGAAGTGCTCGAAGTGAAGGAAGCCGGCATCGAGGTGAAGATCTCGGGCACCGACTTCACCACCTTCATCAAGCGCTCCGAACTCGCCCGCGACCGCAACGATCAGCGCGCCGAACGCTTTGCCGTCGGCGAGAAGGTCGATGCCCGCGTGATCCAGTTCGACAAGAAGGCCCGCAAGGTGCAGGTCTCGATCAAGGCGCTGGAAGTGGCCGAAGAGAAGGAGGCCATCGCGCAGTACGGCTCCTCCGATTCGGGAGCGACGCTGGGCGATATTCTCGGCACCGCGCTCAAGAACCGCGACAAGTAAGCTTTCAGCTTATCTATCTGTGACATCAGGCCCCGGTTTCGACCGGGGCCTTTTTGTTTGTGGATGCAGGACGCATTTCCTTCTCCCCTTGTGGGAGAATGTGCCTTGCCGAAAGGCAAGGCGGATGAGGGGTTCTCTCCGCGGAGACAGACCCCTCATCCGTCTCGCTGCCGCTTCGCGTCAGCGATCCACCTTCTCCCACAAGGGGAGAAGGGAAGAAGCAAAGCCTTGTTTTCTTCAAATTGCGCCGCAATTGATGTAATCAGATAACGCGCCGTTGACGCTATGAGCGCAAAACGCGCTGAGCTGTTTTCTTGGAGAAATTCGATGTCGCTGGATTCGGACGTGATCGTCGATCGCCGCAGGATTCGCCGCAAGCTGACCTTCTGGCGCCTGGTGGCGGGTCTCGTGACGATCGCGGCGATCGTCACCTTTGGCGCGATCGCGACCAGGACCGGGCCGGCCGCGCTGACATCGGCCGGATCGATCGCGCGCGTCAATATCGAAGGGCTGATCCGCAGCGACCAGCAGCGCGTCGAGGCGCTGGAGCGGCTGGAGAAGTCGAGCCATGTTGCCGTCATCGTGCACATCAATTCGCCGGGCGGCACCACCGCCGGTTCCGAGCAGCTCTATGACTCGCTGGTGCGGCTGAAGGCGAAGAAGCCGCTGGTCGTCGTGGTCGAGGGCCTCGCCGCATCGGGCGGTTACATCACGGCGCTGGCCTCCGACCATATCGTCGCACGGCAGAGCTCGCTGGTCGGCTCGATCGGCGTGCTGTTTCAGTTTCCGAATTTCGCCGAGCTGCTCAAGACCGTGGGCGTGAAGGTCGAGGAGGTGAAATCTTCGCCGCTGAAGGCTGCGCCCAATGGTTTTGAGCCGACCAGCCCGGAGGCACGCGCCGCGATCGATGCGCTGGTGAAGGATTCCTATGCCTGGTTCCGCGGCCTGGTGAAGGAGCGGCGCGGCATGGATGACGCGCTTCTGGAAAAGGTCGCGGACGGGCGCGTCTTCACCGGCCGCCAGGCGGTCGAATTGAAGCTGATCGATCAGCTCGGCGATGAAAGAGCCGCCGTTGCATGGCTGGTCGCCGAGAAAAAGATCAAAAGCGATCTTCCGGTGCGTGACTACAAGCTGAATCCGCAGTTCGGCGACCTGACATTCCTGCGCACGGCGACCTCCATGACGCTTGATGCGCTCGGCTTGGGTTCCATTGCGCGTCAGATCGGCGCAGTGCAGGCGGTCGATCAGCTCTCCCTCGACGGCATGCTGGCGTTGTGGCGCCCCTCCGCGCCGAACTGAGCCGTACCGGCTGCTGTTCGCCACATTTTCCCGCATTGCGGGTGGCGTCACAAACCCCTTCCGGGGTGCTTGTCACGCCATTTCGCGTTGCCCAAAAGTGATTTAGCGTCTTGACAGTTCAAGGCATTTTCACGGAAATGGATATCCGCACGACCCCGGATCCCAACTTCGATGATCAAATCCGAACTTGTTCAGCGCATCGCCGAGCACAACCCGCACCTCTATCAGCGGGATGTGGAGAACATTGTGAACGCGATCCTCGACGAGATCGTGGCAGCGCTGGCGCGCGGCGACCGTGTCGAGCTGCGCGGTTTCGGCGCCTTCTCGGTCAAGCATCGCCCGGCACGCGCCGGCCGCAATCCGCGCACCGGCGCCCATGTGCCGGTCGACCAGAAGAGCGTTCCGTTCTTCAAGACGGGCAAGGAAATGCGCGAGCGGCTGAACCGCGACGACGGCTCGCCCGAGGCCAGCGCGTAAGCATTTTTTGGTTAGATTTGATGTAGCCGTGTTGCGGGTCTTGTGCCCGCCTTTCTCCATCATCCAAGAGAGATGGTCATGCGAAAGTTCTTCACGGCGCTGGTCGTCATTCCCCTGGGGCTGATCTTCATCGTCTTTGCGGTCGCCAACCGGCATTTCGTGACGGTGTCGTTCGACCCCTTCAATGCGGCCGATCCGGCGATCGCGGTCTCGATGCCGCTGTTTGCCGTGATCATCTCGGTGGCCATTCTGGGGGTCATCGCGGGCGGCATGGCGACCTGGTTCCGGCAGCGCCATTGGCGGCGGGCCGCGCGCCATCATGAGGCCGATGCCCGCCGGGCCAGGGCCGAAGCGGCCGATTTGCGGGCCGCGGCGGCGGTTTCCCGGACCGACCAGCAGCGGCTGCCGGCGCCCTCTCCGTACGGCTTCTACGGGGCCGCCGGGCGAGACAAGCAGGGCGCGACGTTGTAGAACCCGCCCCGTCAGCTTGTTCCAATTGGCCGTTACGGCCTGAAATGGCGGCCCGAAGACCCGCCCCGAGAGACCATGTCCCTGCTCGTCAAAATTTGCGGCCTGTCCACGCCTGAGACGCTCGAGGTAGCGCTCGCGGCAGGCGCCGACATGGTGGGCTTCGTGTTCTTTCCGCCCTCGCCGCGCCATCTCGGCCTTGAGACCGCGCGCGAGCTGGGCAGGCAGGCCAAGGGCCGCGCCACCAAGGTGGCGCTATCAGTCGATGCCGACGACGCCACGCTCGAAAACATCGTCGAGACGCTGCGGCCGGATCTCTTGCAGCTGCACGGCAAGGAAACCACCGCGCGGGTGCGCGACATCAAGGCGAAGTTCGCGCTGCCGGTGATGAAGGTGATCGCGGTCGAAACAGCGGCCGATCTCGCGGCGCTTCCCGGCTATGCCGGCGTCGCCGACCGGATCCTGTTCGACGCCCGCGCGCCCAAGGGCGCCACCCGTCCCGGCGGGTTGGGCGCCGTGTTCGACTGGCACGTTCTGGAAAAGCTCGATCTGCAATTGCCCTTCATGGTCTCGGGCGGCCTCACCGCGGACAACGTCGCCGAGGCTGTCAGCGTCACCCGCGCCGGCGGCGTCGACGTCTCCTCGGGTGTCGAAAGCGCGCCCGGGGTCAAGGATCCAGAGCTGATCCGCCGCTTCATTCGCGCCGCGCGCGCCACCGCCCCCACTTCACCTCTCCCCGTTTACGGGGAGAGGTCGGATCGCTCTTGCGATCCGGGTGAGGGGAAGCCTCCGCGTTCACAACTCTCAACGGATTTGCCGCGCCAGCCCCTCACCCCGACCCTCTCCCCGCAAGAGCGGGGCGAGGGAGAAGAGACGGCGCCGTTGAACGACGTAAAGAATTGATGGTCCGATGAATCCAAAACTGCCCAACTCATTCCGTACCGGTCCCGACGAGCGCGGGCATTTCGGCATTTTCGGCGGACGCTTCGTCGCCGAGACGCTGATGCCACTGATCCTCGATCTGGAAAAGGCCTATGCGGATGCCAAGGCCGATCCGGCGTTTCAGGCCGAGATGAACGGCTACCTCAAGAACTATGTCGGCCGTCCCTCGCCGCTCTATCTCGCCGAGCGGCTGACCGAGCATCTCGGCGGCGCAAAAATCTATCTGAAGCGCGAGGAGCTGAATCACACCGGCTCGCACAAGGTCAACAACGTGCTCGGCCAGATCATGGTCGCGCGCCGCATGGGCAAGAAGCGCATCATCGCCGAGACCGGCGCCGGCCAGCACGGCGTCGCCACTGCAACGCTGTGCGCGCGCTTCGGCCTCGAATGCGTGGTCTATATGGGCGCGGTCGACGTCGCGCGGCAGCAGCCCAACGTGATCCGCATGGAGATGCTGGGCGCCAAGGTGATCCCGGTGCAATCAGGCGCGCGGACACTGAAGGACGCCATGAACGATGCGCTGCGCGACTGGGTCACCAACGTGCACAACACGTTCTACTGCATCGGCACGGTGGCCGGCCCGCATCCCTATCCGATGATGGTGCGCGATTTCCAGTCGATCATCGGCACCGAGACGCGCCAGCAGATGCAGGAAATCGAGGGCCGCCTGCCGGATTCGCTGATCGCCTGCATCGGCGGCGGCTCGAATGCGATGGGATTGTTTCATCCCTTCCTCGACGATCCCGCGGTCGAGATTTTTGGCGTCGAAGCGGCCGGTCACGGGCTGACCCAATTGCACGCGGCGTCGATCGCCGGGGGCCGTCCCGGCGTGCTGCACGGCAACCGCACCTACTTGCTCATGGATGAGGACGGCCAGATCGAGGAAGCGCATTCGATCTCGGCCGGCCTCGATTATCCCGGCATTGGCCCGGAGCACGCCTGGCTGCACGAAACCGGCCGCGTGAAATATCTCTCCGCGACCGACGAGGAGGCGCTTGAGGCGTTCCAGTTGCTGTCGCGGCTGGAAGGCATCATCCCGGCGCTGGAATCGGCGCATGCCATCGCGAAGCTCGCTGAACTCGCGCCGCAGCGTCCGAAGGATCATCTGATGGTGGTCAACCTCTCCGGCCGCGGCGACAAGGACGTGCCGCAGGTCGGCGATATCTTGAAGGGCAGGAAGCAGTGACCACCCGTATCGACGCGCGTTTCGCCGAACTCCAGAAGCAGGGCCGCTCCGCCTTCGTTACCTTCGTGATGGCCGGCGATCCCGACCCCAAGACATCGCTCGACATCGTCAAGGCACTGCCCAAGGCCGGCGCCGACATCATCGAGATCGGCATGCCCTTTACCGATCCGATGGCGGACGGGCCCTCGATCCAGGCCGCCGGCCTGCGCGCGCTCAAGGCCGGCATGACGCTGAAGAAGACGCTGGAGATGGTCCGCGGCTTCCGCAAGGACGATGACGCCACGCCGCTGGTGCTGATGGGCTATTACAATCCGATCTACATCTACGGCGTCGAAAAATTCCTCGCTGACGCCAAGGCCGCAGGGGTCGACGGGCTGATCATCGTCGACCTGCCGCCGGAGGAAGACGATGAACTCTGCCTGCCGGCGATGAAGGCCGGGCTCAACTTCATCCGCCTGGCGACGCCGACGACCGACGACAAGCGCCTGCCGGCCGTGCTCGCGAACACCTCGGGCTTCGTCTATTACGTCTCCATTACCGGCATCACCGGCGCGGCCGCGGCCGACTCGACGGCGGTGGGCGATGCGGTGGCGCGCATCAAGCGGCATACCAAGCTGCCGGTCTGTGTCGGGTTCGGTATCCGTACGCCGGAGACCGCACGGGCGATTGCGGAAAATGCCAATGGCGCGGTGGTCGGCACCGCGCTGGTCGATGCGCTCCGCGGCAGCCTCGATGCCGAGGGACGGGCGACCCCCAAAACCGTCGGCGCCGTGGCCGATCTGGCAGCCGCGCTGGCGCAGGGCGTGCGGGGAGCGAAACAGCCGGCCGAATAGCCACAATTGGGGCGGCTTGCCGGGCTAGGTCCGGGCCTCCATATGTTCCACATATTCCAGTTGATGCGTTAACCGCATTCGGAGCGAACCATGAATTGGCTCACCAACGTCGTCCGGCCGAAGATCCGCAACATCCTGCGGCGCGAGACGCCGGAGAATCTGTGGATCAAGTGCCCGGATTCCGGGCAGCTCGTGTTCTACAAGGACGTCGAGGCCAACCAGTTCGTCATCCCCGGCTCGAACTACCACATGCGCATGGGCGCAACGGCGCGGCTGAAGTCGATCTTCGATGGCGAGACCTGGTACGACATCGCGCTGCCTGAGGTGACGGCCGATCCGCTCAAGTTTCGCGACGAGCGCAAATATGTCGACCGCATCAAGGATGCCCGCGCCAAGACCGGAATGAACGACGCGATCAAGGTCGGCTACGGCAAGCTCGAAGGCATGGGCGTCGTCGTCGCCGTGCAGGATTTCGATTTCATGGGCGGTTCGCTCGGCATGGCCGCCGGCGAGGCGATCGTGCGCGGGCTCGAACTCGCGCTGGAGAAGAAGTCGCCCTTCATCATGTTCGCCGCCTCCGGCGGCGCGCGGATGCAGGAAGGCATTTTGTCGCTGATGCAGATGCCGCGCACCACCGTCGGCGTGCAGATGCTGCGCGAAGCCAAGCTGCCCTACATTGTCGTGCTGACCAATCCGACCACCGGCGGCGTCACCGCGTCCTATGCGATGTTGGGAGACGTCCATATTGCCGAGCCGGGCGCGCTGATCGGCTTTGCCGGTGCGCGCGTGATCGAGCAGACCATCCGCGAGAAGCTGCCGGAAGGTTTTCAGCGCGCCGAATACCTGCTCGACCACGGCATGGTCGACATGGTGGTGCATCGCCACGAGATGCGCCCGACGCTGGCGCGGCTGTGCCGGCTCCTGACCAAATCCCCGGCGCTGGAGACCGCCTCAAAGCCTGTGCCGCAGGTGACGGATCCCGCGCAGATCGTCTCGGCGCCGGAAGCCGTGCCGGCTGCGCCCCACGCGTGAACCTGCCGGCCGCCAGATCCGAGCCGCTTGGTGAACTGATCGCGCGGCTGTCTGCGCTGCATCCGAAGCGCATCGATCTCAGCCTCGATCGCATGCACCGCCTATTGGGGCGTCTCGATCATCCCGAGCGGACACTGCCGCCGGTGATCCATGTCGCCGGCACCAATGGCAAGGGCTCCACGATCGCTTATCTGCGCGCCATCCTGGAGGCCGCGGGTCTTTCCGTGCACGTCTACACCTCGCCCTATCTGGTCAGGATCAACGAGTGCTATCGCATCGGCGCGAAAGGCGGCGGCCGGCTTGCGGACGATGCCGAGTTGCGCCGCGTGCTGGAGCACTGCGAAGAGCTCAACCAGGGCGAGCCGATCACGATCTTCGAGATCGAGACCGCGGCGGCGTTCTGCCTGTTCGCGGAACATGAGGCCGATGTCGTGCTGCTGGAAACGGGCCTTGGCGGGCGGCTGGACGCCACCAACGTCATCGCGCGGCCGGGTGCCGTCGTCATCTCGCCGGTCAGCATGGATCATACCGAGTTTCTCGGCAGTTCGTTGACGGCGATTGCCGGCGAGAAGGCCGCGATCATCAAGCGCGGCGTGCCGGTGATTTTAGCGGAGCAGGCGGCGGAGGCGATGTCGGTGATCGAGGCGCAGGCCGGCCGCATGCGCGCGCCGCTGCATGCAGCCGGCCAGCACTGGCATGTCGCCGTCGAGCGCGGACGGCTGGTCTATCAGGACGAGCGCGGACTGATGGATCTCGCCGCGCCAAAACTGTTCGGCCGCCATCAGTTCGACAATGCCGGTCTTGCGATTGCGACGCTGCGCGCGATCGAGACGTTCAAGATCGGAATGGCTGCATTCGAGGCCGGTATCGTCAATGCCGAATGGCCGGCGCGGATGCAGCGCCTGGTCGCCGGCGCGCTGATCGATCAGGGGCCGAAGGGGTGCGAGATCTGGCTCGACGGCGGACACAACGCGGAAGGCGGGCGCGTTGCCGCTGCCGCGCTCGGCGATCTCGAGGAGCGGGTGTCGCGCCCGCTGGTGGTAATCGCCGGCATGATGGCGAACAAGGATGCCGGCGCGTTTCTCGCCAATTTCGCCGGGCTGACGCGCCACATCATCGCGGTGCCGATCCCCGGCCGCGACGACGCGATGCCGCCCGGCCAACTGGCGGATGCGGCGCGCGCGCTCGGCATGCGCGTGGAAAATGCTGAAGGCGTCGAAGCGGCGCTGCATGCGCTGTCGCGTCTCGCCTACGAAGTACCGCCGCGGATTCTGATTACCGGCTCGCTCTATCTCGCCGGTCACGTGCTCGATATCAACGGCACGCCGCCAGGCTGAACGAACTAGCCGAAAATGAAAATGCCGCTGGAATCGCTTCCAGCGGCGGCCCGGGAAGAAATATCGATTGCTTATGAATTCTCCAGCCCCGGTCTGTTGCAAAGTCTAGCCAAGCCGGCCGCAGGCGGCGAGTCGGAACCCGAGATTCTCCAGTAGAACCAAAGCAGCATGTGGCGGTCCGGCTTCACCCAAATGAGGTAGATGGCACAGCGCGTTTCTTGCTAGGTAAGAGTGCCTGACCAATTGGAGATCCGCATGCGCTTTGCCGCCATCGCAGATGTGCACGGAAACCATCTCGCCCTCGAAGCCGTGCTGGCCGATATCCGCGCGCAGGGCATCAGCGAGATCGTCAATCTCGGTGACATGGCGAGCGGCCCGCTCGACGCGCGGCGGACGATGGACGCGCTGATGGCGCTCAATGCCGTTCATGTGCTCGGCAATCATGACCGCTGGCTGATCGATCGTCCGTTCGAAAAAATGGGCGCGTGGGAGCGTCCAGCCTATGCGCAACTCGACGCCGGCCATCTCGACTGGTTGCGCACGGTGCCGACGACGCAAGTATTTCAGGGCCAGGTCTTTCTCTGTCACGCCACGCCCGCGGACGACAACGTCTACTGGCTGGAGACGGTGACGCCGGATGGCTCGGTCAGAATGTCGCCGCTGCAGGCGATCGAGAAAGAGGCCGAAGGAATTTCGCAGTCGCTGATTCTGTGCGCCCACACCCACATCGCACGCGCCGTCCGCCTTAGCGATGGGCGGTTAGTGGTCAATCCCGGCAGCGTCGGCAGCCCCGGCTTTTCCTACAACGTGCCGTTCCCGCATGTGATCGAGGCCGGCACGCCCGATGCGCGCTACGCGATTCTCGAACTGGCATCGGGAAGCTGGCGCGTGTCATTCCGCCATGTGCCCTACGATAATCACGCGATGGCGGAATTGGCGCGCCGCAATGGCGATGCCGAATTCGCCTCCGCGCTGGCGACCGGATGGATTGGCTAGCGTGTAAAAATTGGATTTCATCACGACCACGAAAAAGGTGCGCTCCCTCTCCCGCTTGCGGGGGAGGGTTGGGGTGGCGGTGTCTCCGCAGGCGATACTGCCCGAGTGGAGAAAGTCCCCACCTGGCGCTGTGCGCCGACCTCTCCCGCAAGCGACTAACCCACCTCACTAAAATCATCGAGGCGGAGGCGACGGTGGTTCATTTCAACAGCTTCATCGGATCTGCCGCCTTCTGCCGGAGCTGATCGAAGCGGCATTGCCGCGGCGCCTTGTCGGGCCGCCAGCGCAGGATGGAGGTGCCGTGGCGGAAGCGCTCGCCGCTGAAATGATCGTAACAGACCTCGATCACGAGCTTCGGTTTGAGCGGACACCACTTTGCCGAGCGATCGGTCGACCATCGGCTCGGCCCGCCCGGCGCATTGCCGGTGAAGCCCGGCGGCGCGATCAGCGGCTCGAGCCTGTCCGTCAATGTCGGCTTGTCCGCCTGCTTGATCGCGGAAGTGAAGCCGACATGATGCAAGCGTCCCTCGTCATCATAGAGGCCGAGCAGCAACGATCCCACGACCTTGCGGTTTGCGATCTTGTTGGTGGCGTAACGAAAGCCGCCGACGACGCAATCGGCGCTGCGGAATTTCTTGATCTTCTGCATGCCGTCGCGGTTGCCGGCCTGATAGGGCAGGTCGATACGCTTGGCGATCACGCCGTCCGAGCCGCCGCCGGACTGCTTTAGCCATTTTTGCGCGGTTGCATGGCTTGTCGTGGCCGGCGACAGGCGAAACGTCTTCTGCGATTTGAACTGAGATTTTGCAAAAGCTTCCAGCGCGGGACGGCGCTCGCGCAGGGCAGATGCCGCGAGCTTGTTGTCCGCGGCGGACGCCAGCAGATCGAAAGCCAGAAACAGCGCGGGCGTTTCCTGCGACAATTTCTTGACCCGGCTGGCAGCGGGATGGATCCGCTGCAGCAGATCGTCGAACGAGAAGGCTTTTCCGTGCGGCACGACGATTTCGCCGTCGAGCACGAATTCGCCTGCCTTCAATGCCAGGGCTGCCTGGACCAGTTCGGGAAAGTAGCGGGCGAGATCCTCGCCGGACTTGGAGCGGAGATCGACGGTTCCGCCGTGGCGGGACATCAGGCAGCGGAAGCCGTCCCATTTCGGCTCGTACTGCCACTCGGCTCCCTTCGGGATGGCGTCGACCGAGCGTGCCTCCATCGCCGCGAGCGGAGCAGGGCGGCGACGCGCCCTTGGCGATGGCTGGCTTGAGGACGCTTCAACGCGAGACATATCCTCTCAACGCAAACGGCCGGCTATTCGCCGGCCGTCCGCAAAAATTATTATCTTGAGATCGATCAGACCGCAGCGGTGATCCACTGCTGCAGCTTCGCCTTCGGCGCCGCGCCGACCTGGCGGGAGGCCATCTCGCCGCCCTTGAAGATCATCAGGGTCGGGATCGACATCACGCCGTATTTCGAGGCCGTCTTCGGGCTCTCGTCGACGTTCAGCTTCACGATCTTGACCTTGTCGCCCATGGCGCCGGAAATCTCGTCGAGCGCGGGCGCGATCATGCGGCAGGGGCCGCACCATTCGGCCCAGAAGTCGACGACCACCGGCCCGGTCGCCTTGAGCACTTCGGCTTCGAAATCGGCGTCAGAAACCTTGCCAACGGCCATCGGAATTACCTCGTTCGGTTAGAAATGAAAGGGCGCGGGCGGGAATCGCGCCCTGGGATGATGTGGCAAACCTATGAACGCCGCCCTGCCGGGTCAAGCGCGGTCACGCCGAGATGATGGATGTCAGCTCAGCTTGCAGCGCGGGGGCCGAAATCTCCATTAATTCAGAGGTTTCTGTCCACAGCAGCGCGGCGCGAATGGCGTGCTGGGGATAAAGCTTCGCCAGCACCGCCCGGTACAGCGCGAGCTGGCGGACATAGCCCCTCGGCGCCTCGTCAGGCCGGCTCGGCGGGGCATGGTTGGTCTTGAAATCGACGATCAGGACCTCGCTTTCGGTGACCACGAGGCGGTCGATCTGTCCGGACACGAGGGCCGGACGTCCGCCCGGCCGGTCCAGGCGTCCGACGATGGAGACCTCGGCCCGGCTGCCGGGCGCGAAAGCGTGCGCAAATCGCGCGTCGGCGATCAGCGACAGGGTGCTGTCGGCCAGCGCCTGCCGCTCGTCCTCGGTCCAGCCGGCGGCATTGCGGGCCAGATAGGTCAGCGCGGCCTCGCGGCGGCGCCCGGCGGCGATATCGGGCAGCGATTGCAGGAGACGGTGCACCAGCGTGCCGCGCTGCAGGGCGCGGGCGCGCTGCATCAGCGATTCGGCGGTCCGTACCGGATAGGCGTCGTTATCGGCGGGGTCGGAGGGCCGCAGCAGGCTTTCCGGGGAGGTTTCCGGCTGCGCCGGGGTCAGCAGCCAGTGGGGCAGCACGATCGGGGCTGGCGGGGACGCCGCCGCCGCCGGAGCGGCGGACGGCGCGGCTTCTTCCACCCGCGCATAGCGCTTCACCCGGCCGGCGGCGGTCTCGATTTCCTGAAGCTGCAGGTCGGAGCCGGCAAGCCCCTTGGTGATCAGATCGTACCAGGACAGCGGCCGGACGCTCCTCATGTTGCCGGGCAGGCAGCCGCCGACGATCAGGCGGTCCGCTGCGCGCGTCATCGCGACATAGAGCAGGCGGCGGTATTCGTCCTCGGTGTCGCCGATCATCGCGGCGCGGGCGGCGACGACGGCCGGCGGATCCTCGGCCTTGCGGCCGGCCCAGACCACGACACCTGGCGCATGCGGGTCGCCATTGCCCTGCGGCAGATTGATCAGCTTCAGGCGCTGCGTATCCGAAGGCGAGGTCGTGGTGTCCACCAGGAACACGACGGAAGCCTCCAGCCCCTTGGCGCCATGCACCGTCATGACGCGGACCTCGTCGCGCGAAATCTCCATGTCGCGCTTCACTTCCAGATCGGCCGTGCGCAGCCACGCCATAAAGCCCTGCAGCGAGGCCGGCGCCTTGCGTTCATAGCCCAGCGCCAGCTCGAGAAATTCATCGAGCGCATCGTTGGCCTCGTGGCCGAGCCGGCGCAGGATTCGGGCGCGGCCGCCGGCGCCGCCGAGCAGCCAGGCATAGAACGCAAACGGCGTCTCGCTGGAAAAACGCCTCTCGCATTGTTCAAGCCGCCACAGCGCATCGCGCAGCCGGCCGTCGGACGCGGCGCGCGCGCTCAGCGCCGCGCGCAGCGATGATCCCTTGCGGTCGGAGGCGATCTTGAACAGGTCGTCATCGCCAAGCCCGAACAGCGGGCTCTTCAGCGCCACCGCGAGCGCCAGATCGTCCTGCGGCAGCAGCAGCGCGTCCGCGAGATTCATCAAATCGATGATCGCGATGTGCTCGGTCAGCTTGAGACGGTCGGCGCCGGCCACGGGAATGCCGGCATGCTTCAGCGCCTGGATCACGGCGTCGAATGCATTGCCGCGCCGGCGCACCAGCACCAGCATGTCGCCATAGCGCAGCGGCCGGCGGTCGCCCTTGGCGCCGGTCATCACACGGCTGCCGACCAGCGACTTGATCTCGGCCTGGATGCGCCGGGCCAGCTTCACTTCGGGGCTGGTGGCGGCAACGCCGTCGAACGGCGCGCGCCAGCCTTCGATGTCCTGCCGGTCGTCGGCTTCCGCGAGCTCCCAGAGATCGATCTGGCTCGGCCCGGCATCGGCCAGCGCGTGATGGATCGGGTTGCCGATATCGGCCGCATGAATGCTGCGATAGATGTCCTTTTCGCGAAACACCTGGTCGACGGCGTGCAGGATCGCCGGTCCCGAGCGGAACGAATAATTGAACGACACCGGGTCGAACTTCAGCCCGGCGCCCTCGAACTTCCGCTGCAGCGCGCGGCGGCGCAGGTCGAATTCGCGCGGCGCCGCGCCCTGAAACGAAAAGATCGACTGCTTCTCGTCGCCGACCGCGAACACGGTGCGCACCAGGCCGTCGCGCGCGCCCGCGCCGGAGGTGAATTCGGAGATGATGTGGGCGACAATGTCCCATTGCCGCGGGCTCGTGTCCTGCGCCTCGTCGATCAGCACGTGGTCGACGCCGCGGTCGAGCTTGTAATGCACCCAGCCCGAGGAGACGCGGTCGAGCATTTCCAGCGTCTTGTCGATCAGATCGTCATAATCGAGCAGGCCGCGCTCCTGTTTTTCGCGCCGGTAGTTCGCCGCCGCTGATGTCGCGATGTAGAGCAGCGCCTCGGTGCGGTCGCGCGCCACCAGGGCGCGGCGGCGTTCGATCAGCGGCTGGATACGCCGGGCCTCGGATTCGAGCAGCCGGCCGATCGCCGGATTGTTGTCGCAGAATTTCTTGGTCACCACCGATTTGCGCGGCGTGCGATCGGCCTCGGTGAGGAACAGCAGGAGATATTGATCGACCTGCGCCGCGCCGCTGAACACCAGCGCTTCGCGCAGCCGGGCGGCCTGATCCTGATCGGACTTGCTGCCGGTCTGCAGAACCAGCGCGATCTCTGCCCATTGGTCGCGCGGCAGGTTCGGTCCGTCGAGGATGTCACGCTCGACATCTTCGAGGCGATCATTGGGCGCAACGCCCAGCGCCGCCGAAATCTGCGCGGCCGCCGCTGGCGCGCTGCCGGCGGCATCCGTCCAGGCCATGAAATGATCGCGGCTGAGACAGGCCTCGCGCACCACGTCCTTGAAGGTGACGTCGGCGGCGTTCGCCATCGCCGTCATCAGTGCGCGGCCGGTCGGGCTGTCGGGATGGCGCGACGCCTCGAGGAAGACCGCGAGATTGGCGCGCTCCATCATCTCGTTCTGGTCGCGCTCGTCGAGCACGGCAAAGCGCGCCGGCACATTGGCCTCGAACGGGAACTGCTGCAGCAGCCGCGTGCACAGCGCGTGAATGGTCTGCACCTTCAGCCCGCCCGGCGTTTCCAGCGCACAGGCAAACAATTTGCGCGCCGACTTGCGCAGGCGCGCGCCGACATGGGCAATGCCGGCCTCGCGGATCGCGGCGTCCAGCGCGTCGTCATCGAGCGTCACCCAATGGCCGAGCGTGGTGAACACGCGCTCGGCCATGTTCGCGGCGGCGGCTTTTGTAAACGTGATGCAGAGGATCTTTTCCGGCGCGACGCCATCGAGCAGCAGGCGGATTACCCGCTGCACCAGCACGTGCGTCTTGCCCGAGCCGGCATTGGCCGAGACGAAGGCGGACGCGGCCGGATCGGATGCGCGCGCCTGGGTGGCGCGAACGGCATCGGGAATGGTGCGGGCGGCCTTCACCATTCCTCGATCCCCAGGCCGCCGGCAGCCGACCATTCCTTGATGCGGGCGAGGTCGTCATAGGCACCGTAGCGGTTCGACCACATCGAAAGATTCAGCGAGGTGTAGGCGGTCTCCTCGATCTCGAATTTGCGGATCAACGCCTCAAGCTGCTCGAGGGCGTAGTCGGCCGCTTCGTCCGGCGGCTGCGGCGTATCGTTGTTCCTGATCTTCAGCTCCAGCGTCCGCTGCTCGCCGGGCGGATTGTTGCCGCTGAGCCTGACATAGACGAGTTCGCCGACGGACGAGCCGGCGTGGATATTCTCGAAGCCGCCTTCGCGCAGGATCGCGGCCTCCAGCGTCAGTTGCGGCGACAGGCCCATCCGCACCTGCTTGCCGGTCGGCGGCTGGCCGGTCTTGTAATCGAGGATCGCAAAGCGGCCGTCCCGGCGCTGCTCGATCCGGTCGGCGCGCGCCGACAGCGTGAAGATGCGCTCGTTATCGAGCGGGATCTTGATCTCGCCCCTGATCTCGGCGGCAATTGTCTCGATGCTGTCGCGGCGCGCCAGCTCCCAATCCGCAAACCAGGCGGCGATGCGCTGAAACCGCGGCCACCACAGCGCGCGCGCCTCGGGGCGCTCCATCAGCGGCGCAAAATATTTTTCGCCGATGCCGCGCAGCACCAGCGCCGGCTGCGGGGGAAGCGCGTCGGCAAATTTTTGCGTGAACTCGCCGAGCGCGTCATGGATCGCCGAGCCGCGATCGGCCGCCGACAGCGGCATGTCGACGGGATCGAGCGGATCGAGCCGAAGGATATGTTTCGCATAGATCGTATAGGGATCGCGCAGCCAGTCCTCGATCGCCGTGACCGACAGTTTGGTGGGCCGCATCGCGACGGGCGGTTTTGGCGCGGGCTGCTCGATCGGCTTGACCTCGTCGGGCTGATCCAGTTCGGCGGCCAAGCTGACATATTTCTCCCCGGCGCTTTTGGCTTCGTCCCAGCGCGCTTCACCGGCGACCGCCTCCAGCCGGTGCAGGAAGCGCGAGGCGACGGCCGGCGCGCCGCCGACCTTGGCCGCATGGGTCAGGATCACATCGTCCGTTCCAAGCAATTGCGCAAAGTCGTGCGCGGAAAGACCGATGCGGCGCTCCGGCAGATCGAGGCCGAGTTCGTGGCGCATCGGCCGGCTCAGCCAGGGATCGACCCGCGGCGCCGGCGGCCAGACGCCTTCGACCAGCCCGCCGAGAATGACGCGGTCGGATTCGGTCAGTCGTGCTTCGAGCTGGCCGTAGATCTGCAGCTGCGCATTCGCCGATTCGGGCCGTCGCACGATGCGATCGCCATAGGCGGTGTAGAACACGTCAGGATAATCGCCCGGCTGAACCAGAAGGCCGCTCGGCTTTTGCTCCGAAAGCAGGTCGTCGAACGCGGCTGCCAGCGCGGCGCCTTGCGCCTCCTCGAAGACGACGACAACGCCGTTCTGATCGGACGACAACGCGATCAGCGTTTCACGATGGCGCTGCGCCAGCTCGGCGAAATCGAACGGCTTTGATCCGCCCATGGTCTCGAGTGGCGCCAGCGCCTTCTGCAACGCCGCGATCAGCGCTTGCACCTGGTCGAGTTCGCCGTCGCGTAATCTCGCCCGCGGCTCGGCGGCGTGCAGCGAGGATGCCTCATGGCTCCGCAGCTTTCTGAGCTCGACGCGGAAACGGTCGAAGTCGCGCGCAAGGCCGGCCGTTCCCGCCTGCGGCCGGGTGCCGCGCAGCAGCGCCAGTTCGAGGGTCTCGATGGCGCGCTTGAACGCGCCATGGACGCCGCCGAGCCGAAACAGCGGATGCTTGAGGAGCGCGAGCAGGGTCGGCGGCTCCAGCCCTTTGGTGGCGGCTTCCGCGGCGAGGCGGGCGAAGATGCCGCTTGGCGTATCCATCAGCGCGTCGCCGCCGGAATCGTTGAATTCGAGATTCCAGCGGGTCAGCGCCGCCATCACCCGCCGCGCCAGCGCGCGGTCCGGCGTCACCAGAGCGGCCGATTTGCCGAGATGCCGCGCCTCGCGCATCGCCACCGCGATCCCCAGCGCCTCCATCTCCGAACTCGGCGCTTCGACGACGGCAAGCCTCTCCATGCCGCCCGCGATTTTTGCGGTAACATCGGGCTGGGCCAGCCGGTCATGCCATTGTTCGGTCGCGGCCGACGGCCGCATCGTCTCCGATATCAGCACCTCACGCCCGCGAGGCGCCGGTAGCCCCAGGATTTCGACGTCGCTTCGCTTGATGCCGAAGCGATCCAGCAGGGCATGCATCGCAAATTGCGGATGGTTGGAGGAGGGCTGGGTGATGAACTTGCCCTGCGCGTCTCGCTCGCCGCCGATCGTCTGCCAGGATTCTTCGTCGAGATCGGTGTCGAGCCCGGGCAGCACCACCGCGCCCAGTTTCAGGCGGGCAACGGCATCGAGGAATTTTGCGGTTGCCGGCATCGAGCCGGTCGAGCCCGCCGCCACCACCGGGCCCTCGTGATGCGCAGTCAGCCGCGCGGCTTCCGCTTCGATCAGGCGGTCGCGCCGCTCCGCGGGCTCGATCCGGCCGATCTCCTTCAGATGCTCGGGCCAGGCCTTGCGCGCGATCCGCAAAAATTCCAGCGAGTGCTGCCAGTATTTGTCGAACTGGTCGGGCACCAGCCTGTCGAGCGCTTCCCAGGCAACGCCGCGCGTCACCATGTCGTCCATCAGCCGCGCCAGGTCGCCAGCCAGCGCCAGCGTCGAGGCCGGGCCGCCGACCACCAGCGGCGCCGACACCGGGCTCTTGGCCCATGCGGCGACGAGATGCGCCAGCGTCAGCCGCCGTTCCAGCTCGCCGAGCCGCGGCGGAATGTCGAGCGGGGCGATGCCGATGAACTGTTCGGCGCCTTCGGCAAACGCCAGCTCATCCTCGTCGATGTCGCCGAGCGCCACGATGCGCGGCAGGATCGCGGCGTCGGTCTTCAGCTCATCGAGAAAGATTTCCCGCGCCAGCCGCCCGGCGCGCCGGGTCGGCAGATAGAGCGTGGCGCGCGCCAGATTGAGCGGATCCTTGCGCGCTTCGAATCCCTCGACCAGCCGCCCATCGACCAGCGCCGCAATGACGGTGCGCAGGAGCGGTACGGAGAGGGGAACGCTGAAAACGCGCATGGGCTTCCTGATTCGAGGTCAGGCGCCAATATAGGGAGGGAGGAGGGGGAGGTCATGCGGGTGAGGGCGGCGTCCCCGCTACCCACTGCCAAAGCAGTCCGGCCAATTCTACTTTGCATGGGGTTGTTTTCGGGATTTTGTCTGGGCGAGCCGCCGTAGGGTGGGCAGAGCGAAGCGTGCCCACCATCTTCGATCGGCGAATCGGATGCAATTGGTGGGCACGCTGCGCTTTGCCCACCCTACGAAACGGTGGGTGTAGCTACGCCACGCTTTCCAGAAACGCCTCTTCCGCGGCCTGCACCGCATCGGGGGTGCCAACATGCATCCAGACGCCGTCGAGCCGCAGCCCGAACAGGCGCTCCTGCTCGTTGGCGCGGTCGAACATCCTGGTCAGCGAAAATTCACCAGTAGGCGCATCGGCAAACAGCGACGGCGACATGATCGCGGCGCCGGCATAGACGAACGGCACCACCTGGTGCTCGCGCCGCTTGCGCAGCGCACCGTCAGGCAGCATTCCGTAATCGCCGCGGCCGGAATAGCCGATGCTGCTCGTGGTCGGCGCCATCAAAAGCAGGATGTCCATCCGCGCCGGATCGAAGGTTTCGGCAAGGCGCGTCAGGTTGGAGCGCACGCCGTCGATCCACATCGTATCGGCGTTGAGATGGAAGAACGGCTCGTTGCCGAGCAGCGGCAGCGCCTTCACCACCGCGCCGCCGGTGCCGAGCACCTCGTCGCGCTCGTCGGAGATGATGACGCGGGGCCGGGTGCGGCCGGCGGTATGCTCGATGATCTGGTCGGGCAGGTAATGCACGTTGACCACGGCCTCGCTGACGCCGGCGTCGGCGAGCTTGTCCAGCACGTGGTCGAGCAGCGGCTGCCCGGCGACGCGCACCAGCGGCTTCGGCATGTGGTCGGTCAGGGGGCGCATGCGCAAGCCGAGACCGGCGGCAAGGACCATGGCTTTGGTGGGCGTAACGGGCATTCCTGGAAATTCTTTCCAATCATCCAAATCGCGCCGCGGATCATACCACGGCGAATAGCCTATTGCAGTGACTGAGCAGGCCATAGTTGCGGCCTGTGACGGCCGTACGACAGCCGCTTCGCGTCCCGGCGTCAGGCGTTGGCGTCCTCGGCCCCGCGCTTGGCCGCCTTCTTCTTCTTGTCGCCCTGCCTCAGGAAGTTGACGCCGATCTGGTCGCCATTGACCCAGGCCAGTTCGCAGCGGCGATAGGCGAGGCCGGTGGACGACAGCAGCAGAAAGAATTCCTTCAGGTGCAGGCCCTCGACCGAACCTTCGACCGTCAGCTTGGCGCCGGTCTCGGAGACGTCCTCCATCACGCAGTCGCGCCGCCAGGTGCCGTCGATGCCCATCATGTGTGCCGCAAAGCCGCGCTCGAATACGACTCGATCTCCCTTGCGCCGTTCCGCCGCCGCCATGGCTGTTTTCCCGTTTCAATTGGCTGTGCCATGCCCTTGGGGCGCGGCCGGTTCCAGATTAAGGGCGGGGTGGCTAACAGGAGGTAAATCAGGGAACCGGCGGCGGCACGTTGGCGGCATACCATTTGCGAAACGCCGCCAGCGCCGGGTGGGCCAGCGAGCGGCCCAGATAGGTCCAGATCCGCGGCTGGTGGCGCAGATATTGCGGCTTGCCGTCGCGCCGGTTGAGCCGCGCGAAAGTGCCGAGCAGGCGCGTATTCCGCTGCGCCGACATGATGGCGTAGAGCTCGGCAAAGCTGGCCGGATCGAAGCCGCTGTCGGCGGCGCGGCGCGTCTTGATGTAGCGGGTCAACAGCGCCAGCTCGAGCTGTTCGGGAACGTCGATCCGCGCATCCTGCAACAGCGACACCAGGTCATAGGCCGCAGGTCCCAGCACGGCGTCCTGGAAGTCGATGATGCCGACGCGCAAAATCCCCGTGCGCTCGGCGAGCCAGATGATGTTCGGCGAGTGAAAGTCCCGCATCACCCAGGTGCGCGGCGCCGCCGCCGGCTTCTGCAACAGCGTTCGCCACATGGTGACGAACTCGTCGCGCCGTTCCTGGCTGACCTCTGCGCCGCGATCCGGCAGATACCATTCGAGCATCAACCCCATCTCGACCATCCACGCATCGATGCCGTAAACGGGAATGTCGTAGGTAAGTTGCGGCGCCAGCTGGACCGTTTCGGGCAGCGGCTTGCGATGCAGCTCCGCCAGCATGTCGGTGGCGGCCTCATAGCGGTCCACGATCGGCCGCGGCGGGTCACCCTCGACGACAGCGCCGCTGCCGAAATCCTCGGTGATCAGGAAGCCGGAATCGATATCGGCATGGCGGATCGCGGGCGCCGAGAAGCCGTGCGCCCGCAGGCCGTTGTCGATGGCAACGAACGGCTTGACGTCCTCGGCGAGATGAACGGCCGCGCTGTAGGATTTCCCGTCATAGATCGCCGGCCCATCCGGGCGGCGCGGCGAATTCATCAGGATCGATGTCCCGTCCTTGCCGACCAGCCGCGCATAGGAGCGCGTCGAGGCGTCACCGGGCATGCGCTCGCGTTCGGCGCTGAGGAAGCCGGCCTGAACGAGAAGTTTGCGCAACGCTTCCAGCCGCGTCACCTGCACGGCCGCCTTGCCATGGCCGGTGATTTCGGCGGCGCGCGCGGTGGAGCCGAGCGCGGGGCGGTGGCTAAGGGCGATGTCGATGCGATCTTCGGGCAGCGCATCCGGCGCGCGCTCCGGCCATTCGATCAGCGCCAGCGCGCCCTCCGGCAGCGGCGACAGCCCGATCTCCTCCAGTTCGCTCGCATCGTTGATGCGGTAGAGATCGGCATGGACAATCGGAAACGGCTGCTCGTAGCTCTGCGCCAGCGTGAAGGTCGGGCTCGGCACTTCCAGCGCGGGATCGCCGGCGAGATAGCGGATCATCGCGCGCGCCGCCGCGGTCTTGCCGGCGCCGAGATCGCCCGAGAGCGTGATCACGTCACCCGGGCCGACCAGCAGCGCGAGGTCGGCCATCAGAAGCGCCGTGGCCGTCTCGTTCGGGAGCGCCACCGTAAATGTCGCAGGTTCGGTCATTCGGCGGCGTTGCGATGCGCGTTCTGGTCAATCGGGAAGTCGCAGGTCACGGACGTGCCCTTGCCGACCACGGAATCGACGCGCACCTTGCCGCCATGCAGCTCGACAAAGGAGCGCACCAGCGACAGGCCAAGGCCGGCGCCGCGGTGCCGCGAGCCGTGCGAGTGGCTCTCGAACCAGTCGAACACCTTGTCCTTCACCTCGGCCGGAATGCCGGGGCCGCAATCGCTGACGGTGAAGATCACGCGATGCTCGGTCCGCCGCGCGGTGATCGTGACCGCGGCGTCATGCGGCGAGAAGCCGACGGCGTTGGCGAGCAGGTTATAGAGCACCTGCACGACGCGCCGCTCGTCGCCGGTGAAGTTGCCGATGTTGGAATCGATGTCGATCTTGAGCTCGATGCGGTCGGTCGCCAGCCGGTCCTGGATGCCCTCGGCGGCGGCCTGGATCGCCTTCTCGATGTTGACCGGACCGAGCTCGAGCTTCATGGCGCCGGCATCGATGGTGGCGAGGTCGAGAATGTTGTTGGTGAGCGCCAGCAGCGCGTTGGTCGATTTGGTGACGTAGTCGAGATACTCGGCCTGCTTCGGCGTCAGCGGCCCGGTCGAGGGATCGCTGAGGAAATGCGCAAATCCGATGATGGTGGTGAGCGGCGCGCGCAATTCGTATGACACGTGGTGGACGAAATCCACCTTCATCTGGTCGGCGGCTTCGAGCGCCTCGTTGCGCTCGCGCAGCGCCCGCTCGACGTTTTCGGTGTCGGTAATGTCCTGGAAGGTCAGCAGCGTCGCGCCGTCGGGCAGCGGCATGGTCATGCAGTCGAGCACGCTGCCGTCCTTGCGCTCGAGCTTGAGTTCCACCTGCGCCCGGTTTTCGATTCCCGTGATGGCCTCGCGCAGCACGCGCCAGGCCAGCGCATCGTCGAACAGCGGCTTGCACCAGGCTTCCACGGTCTCGATGTGCGGCTGCTCTTTCAGCGATTCCGCCGACAGCTTCCACATTTTGATGAACGCCGGATTGAACAGCTCGACGCGGCCGTTGCTGCCGAACACCGCGACGGCTTCCGCCAGATTGTCGAGCGTTTCGTGCTGCACCCGGGTCAGGCGGTCATAGCGGCGCGCGAGATCGAGGCTCTCGGTGACGTTGTCGAACAGATAGGTGACGCCGCCTTCGAGATTGGGCGTCGTGACGACGCTGAGGGCGCGGCCATCGGGCAGGAACCAGGTGTAGTTCGCCGGCTCGACGGCGTGGTAGGCTTGGTGCAGCTTGGCCTTCCAGGCCCGGAAGTCGGGCTGTTCGGGCAGCTTGCGCGCCGCGCGCAGCCGGTCGAGCACGCTTGAATCGTCCGGATTGGAATCGAGGAAGACCTGGTCGAGGCCCCACAGCCGACGATACGATTCATTGTAGAAAGCGAGCCGGCGCTGGCCGTCGAACACGGCGACCCCTGATGACAATTGGTCGAGGGTGCGGCGATGGGCTTCCACCATCTGCTCCATGGCGTCGCGGAGTTGCGCGGCCTCGCCGGCGTCGATGGCGATACTGGCGGTGCCGCCGCTGAGCTTGAGCGTCTGGACATCATAGATGCGCCGCTCACCGCCGACCACGATCGGCAGCCGCGCGCTGAAGCTGGCATTGTCGTTCAGCACCCGGTTCATCTCGGCGCGCTGATCGTTCTCCAGCAGTTCGAGGTTGCGGTGGATCGTATCCGCGACGCTCCTGCCTTCGGTGGCGCGGACATAGGCCGTGTTGGCGTAACGCAGATTGCCTTCGGTGCTCTTGGCCCAGATCGGCCACGGCGCCGCGGCGGCGAAGTCGCGCAACAGCTCGGTCTCCTCCAGCAGTGTCCTGTAGCGGAGATTGGATTCGGCAAGCTCCCGGCGCAAGCCGCCGAGTTCGCGAATCCGGACAATGGCTTGTCCGCCGATGGCGCGGCCCATCGCCTCGATGGCGCGGCCGTTCGAGGTCGAGAGATTGAGCAGAAAGCCCTCGCCGACCTCGCGCAGCGCGTCGACCGCGTGATCCATCTGCAGCGCCGGTTCCGGCGGCAGCCAGGTTCCAAAGGCCAGGATGCGCTGCGGCGAATTCGCCAGCGCGTCCTGCGAGATCAGAAGCGAGGTGTCGCCGCTGATCTGGGGCCGGTTGTCGCCGGCGGCCCAGGCGATCAGGACCTGGGGCTCGGCGAACAGCAGCGCGCGCAGCCGGTCGGCTTGCACCTGCAGGTCGGCGATATCGGAGCGCAGGTTGAGCTCGGTTTGGGTCGCCCGAATCCGCGTTCGCATCAACAGGATCGCTGCCAGCACGGTGAAGCCGACCAGCGACAGCGCCGTCGTCAGCGCCGCGAATTCCTGGTGATTGAGGTCAAACAGGGTCGAAATCGCCTGCCCGATCGACAGCTCGGCCGCTGCGGCGGGTTCCAGCGATGCGGAGAGGGTGGCGAGCGCGATCATGCCGTGGCGCGCCAGTGAGGTGCACGACAGCAGGGTTCGACGCATCGCAGCGACTACGCCCGACATTATTTGCCCCAACAACGCGACTGCAGGCCCGGCACTACCCCCAAGCGCACAATCCCGCCGGAATATGAGCGGTTTGGCGTTGAGATTGTGCACCGAATGAGGATTGAGCGCGCCCGGACGCAAAACCGGACCCCACCTTTGCTGGTCGCGCTCTGCACGAATCGACGCGAGAGTATCCCGAGCGAGACTCGAGGGGTAAGAGTCCAGATCGTGAACGAGGTGGGGCTGTGAAAAAATCGGCCGCTCACGGTTTTCAGCGGGGATAATCGAGGCCGATCAGCGCCCGGTCGAGCCAAAACCGCCGCTGCCGCGCACCGTCGACGACAGCGATGCGACCGGAACGAGTTCCGCCTGCACGACCGGTGCGATCACCATCTGCGCGATGCGTTCCCCGCGCCGGATCGGGAACGGCGCATCGCCATGATTGATCAAGAGTACGTTGATCTCGCCGCGATAATCCGCATCCACCGTGCCGGGCGAGTTCAGCACCGTGACGCCGTGCTTGGCGGCAAGCCCGGAACGCGGCCGCACCTGCGCCTCGAAGCCCGGAGGCAGCGCGATCGTCAGCCCGGTCGGCACCATCGCATGTTTCCCGGGCGGCAGAATCAGGGGCGTGTCGGCCGGAACGGCGGCCAGCAGATCGAGCCCGGCGGCATCGGTGCTCTGATAGGCCGGCAATGCGAGGCCTTCGCCATGCGGCAGCTGGCAGACCTCGACTTTCACGCTTCCGCTCACGAATTGTTCTCCACGGCCTTTGCGATCTTCATCACGAGCTCGGCGGCGACCTGTTCCTTGGTCATGACCGGCCAGGACTCCACTTTAATATTATCAACAGCGACCTCCCCGCCATCGCGCGTCAGCAGATGAACGGTATTGCGGTCGCCGCCCATCACGCCTGACGCGGGCGAGACGTCATTGGCGACGATCCAGTCGCAGCCCTTGCGCGCGATCTTGGCCTTGGCGTTGTCGATCAGATGCTCGGTCTCGGCGGCAAAGCCGATCACCAGCGGCGGACGCTTGTCCTTCAGTTTCGAGATCGTCGCGAGAATGTCGGGATTTTCCACCAATGCGAGCGGCGGCATCCCTGCAGAAGTTTTCTTCAGCTTCTGCTCGCCCTCATTGGCGACGCGCCAGTCGGCAACGGCGGCGGCGAAGATCGCGATATCGGCCGGCAGCGCGGCCTCGACCCGATGCAGCATGTCGCGCGCCGATTCGACACGGATCACGGTCACACCCGTGGGGTCACGGAGTTCGACAGGACCGGAAACCAGCGTGACGTCGGCGCCCGCGGCCTGCGCGGCGGCGGCGATGGCAAAGCCCTGCTTGCCGGAGGATCGGTTGGCAATGTAGCGCACGGGGTCGATCGCTTCATGCGTCGGTCCGGCCGTGATCAGCACGCGCTTGCCCAGGAGCGGGCGCGGCCGTGGCGGACGAAGAATGTCGATGGCGGCGGCGGCGATTTCGACCGCTTCCGACATCCGCCCGACGCCGGCCTCATTGGACTCCGCCATCTCGCCGGCATTGGGTCCGATCATGCGGACGCCGTCGCGCCGGAGCTGCATCACGTTGCGGCGAGTAGCGGCGTTGTTCCACATCAAGGGGTTCATCGCCGGCGCCAGCAGGATCGGCCGGTCGGCCGCCAGCAGGATGGCGCTGGCGAGATCGTCGGCGTGACCATTCGCCATCTTCGCCATCAGGTCGGCGGTCGCCGGCGCCACCACGATCAGATCGCATTCCCGCGCCAGGCGGATATGGCCGGCGTCGAACTCGCTGCCGGGATCGAACAGGTCGGTGTAGACGCGCTCATGCGACAGCGCGCTGGCGGAGAGCGGCGTCACAAATTGCTGCGCGGCCTTGGTCAGCACGCAGCGCACCTCGACGTGCCGCTCCTTCAGCCGCCGGATCAGTTCCAGCGATTTGAAGGCGGCAATGCCGCCGCCGATGATCAGGGTGACGCTGGCCTGCCCCGGGGCATTCGCGCGCTCAGCGCCCGGCCGATCTGCCGCGGCGGGCGATGCGGCCGGCGGCGCGGCCGACGCCGGGCTGCCCTCGCAATATTCGCGCAGGATCACCCGGACTTCTTCTTCCACCGACCGGCCGTTCTTGGCTGAGCGGAGCCGCAGGTAGGACTTGATGCCGTCGTCGAGTTTTCGGATGGTCAGGCTGGCCATGGGCGGCCTCCAGCAAAGACTGCTGTCAATGATAGCAAGGTAGTGCTGTCATTGCAATCAGAGCTGCCTTATGGCGACCAGGATTCCGATAAAAGTCGCCGCGATGATCCAGAGCGCCACCGTCCGCCAGCGGCTCTTGCGGCCTTCGGCGCGGCCCAGGGCGGCGATCGTTTCCGGCGACAGCGTCACCCCCTCGCGGGTCATCTTCTCCATCTGTTCAAGCACCGCTACCGCCCGGGAAGCGATCGCAGGCAGGCTCGACGCCACGCGGCCGAGTTCGCCCGCGCCGGACATCGCGCCCTGAATCCGGCCGAGCGGGCCGAGATTGCGCTCGATCCATTCGCGCACGACGGGATCGGCGACCTTCCAGATGTCGAGCTTGGGGTCGAAGCCGCGCGCCACGCCCTCGACCACCACCATGGTCTTTTGCAGCAGGATCAATTCGGGCCGGGTCTGCATGTCGAACAGCCCGGTGACCTCGAGCAGCAGCGTCAACAGCTTCGCCATCGAGATTTCTTCGGCGGTGCGGTTGTGGATCGGCTCGCCGATGGCGCGGATGGCCTGCGCGAAATTCTCCACCGAATGGTGGCCCGGCACATAGCCGGCCTCGAAATGCACCTCGGCGACGCGGCGGTAGTTGCGGGTGATGAAGCCGAGCAGAATCTCCGCCAGGAAACGCCGCTCCTTCAGCCCGAGGCGGCCCATGATGCCGAAATCGACGGCGACGAGGCGGCCGGCATCGTCGAGAAACAGGTTGCCGGGGTGCATGTCGGCGTGGAAGAAGCCGTCACGCAGCGCGTGGCGCAGAAAACTCTGGATCACCTTGCGGCCGAGGCCGGGCAGATCGACCTGCGCCGATGCGAGGCGCGCATGGTCGTTCAGCGCGATGCCGTCGATCCACTCCATCGTCAGCACATTGTGGGTGGTGCGGTCCCAATCGACGGTGGGTACGCGGAAGTCCGGATCGTCGCGCGTGTTCTCCGCCATCTCCGACAGCGCGGCGGCCTCGAGCCGCAGGTCCATCTCCATCGCGACCGAGCGCGACATGGTGTTGATGACTTCGATCAGCCGCAGCCGCCGCGCCTCTGCGGAATGCGCTTCGGCATTGTGCGCCACGAAGAAGAAATCGGAGAGGTCGCGGCGGAAGCGCGAGGCGACATTGGGGCGCAACACCTTGACGGCGACCGGCACGCGGACGCCGTCGCGCTCCACCTCGCCGCGATGCACCTGGGCGATCGAGGCGGCGGCGACCGCGGGTCCAAGGCTGACAAAGGCCTTTGCCAGCGGGCGTTCCAGCGAGGCGGCGATCACCGCCTCGGCTTCGCTGTTCGAAAACGGCGGCAGGCGGTCCTGCAGGCTTTCCAGATCGCGTGCCATCGCGACCCCGACCACGTCGGGGCGGGTAGCGAGAAATTGCCCGAGCTTGAGATAGGCGGGGCCGAGCCGCGTCAGCGCACGCGACAGTCGCGGGCCGACCTTGACGCCGGGCCGTTCGATCAGCCGTGCCAGGCGCAGTGCGAGCTGCCCGGGCGGCGGCACCAGGCTCGGGTCGACGACGCCGAACACGCCCTCGCGCGCGAACACGTAAGCGGCGCGGACGAGCCGCGCGATGTGGGTCGCCGCAGAGATCACAAACGCCAGCCCGAATGCAACGCCACGATGCCGCCGGACAGGCTCTGCCACTTCACCCGCGAAAAGCCGGCATCCCGGATCATCCCGGCAAACACATTGGGCCGGGGGAATTTCCGGATCGATTCGACGAGATATTGATAGGATTCCGCGTCCCCGGTCACGGCGCGGCCGATCGGCGGGATCACCTTGAAGGAGAACTGGTCGTACAGCCAATCCAGCCCGGGAACGTCGACGGCGGAGAATTCCAGGCAGAGGAAGCGGCTGCCGGGTCGCAGCACCCGATAGGCCTCGGCCAGCGCCGCATCGATCCGCGGCACGTTACGAATGCCGAACGCGATGGTGTAGGCGTCGAAGGAACGGTCCGGAAACGCCAGCGCCTCGGCATTACCCTCGACAAAGGAGACCTGGTGGTCGAGATGCCGGGCCAGCGCGCGGTTGCGGCCGACCTCCAGCATGTCGCTGTTGATGTCGCAGACGGTGGCCTGGAAGCCGAAGCCCGCCGCTTCCGCCGCGCGGAAGGCGATGTCTCCGGTGCCGCCGGCGACGTCGAGCAGTGCAAACGGCGCATCGTTTTTCGGCGGGTTGAGCGCCGTGATCATGATGTTCTTCCAGACCCGGTGCAGGCCCGCCGACATCAGGTCGTTCATCAGGTCGTAGCGGGAGGCCACGCTGTGGAACACGTCGTTCACCAGCGTCTGTTTGTCCCCTAAGGGCACGTCCCTGAAGCCAAAATGGGTGGTTTGCTCCGGCCGATCCATCAGATGTACTCCACTACCGGACCATAGCGCGCCCGTCGCAATGGCGCTATCACGTCACCTCCATAAGGTGAATGCCTGTATGCCTGAATTGCCCGAAGTTGAGACCGTCCGCCGCGGCCTGCAGCCGGCCATGGAGGGGTCCAAAATCCTCAAAGCGGAAGCCCGGCGCAAGGATTTGCGGTTTCCGTTTCAAAAAGATTTTATTGCCCGGCTGGAGGGCCAGACCGTGACCGGCCTCGGCCGCCGCGCCAAATATCTGATGGCGGATCTTGGCTCCGGCGACGTGCTGGTGATGCATCTGGGCATGTCCGGCTCGTTCCGGGTGCTCGAAAGTGGACATAACGATATGCCCGGTCAATTCCACCATCCGCGCAGCGAGGATCGCGCGCACGATCACGTGGTGTTTCACATGTCATCGGGTACGGCGATTGTGTTCAACGATCCGCGCCGTTTCGGCTATATGAAGATCATCGCCCGCAACGCGCTGGAGGACGAGCCGCTGCTGAAGGATCTTGGGCCCGAGCCGCTCGGCAACGAGTTCGATGCCGCGCTGCTGGCGCGCTCCTGCTTCAACAAGAAGACCAGCCTGAAGGCCGCGCTGCTCGACCAGCGCGTGGTCGCGGGTCTCGGCAATATCTATGTCTGCGAGGCGCTGTTTCGGTCGCAGCTCTCGCCACGCCGCCTGGCGGCGACGCTGGCGACGAAGAAGGGCGAGCCGACCGAGCATGCCGGGCGGCTGGTCGGCGCGATTCATTCGGTGCTGAATCAGGCAATCGCGGCCGGCGGCTCCTCGATCAGCGATCATCGCCTGACCTCCGGCGAACTCGGCTACTTCCAGCATTCGTTCCAGGTCTATGACCGCGAAGGCGAGAAGTGCCAGACCAGGGGGTGCAGCGGCATCGTGCGGCGCTTCGTGCAGAACGGCCGATCGACCTTTTGGTGTCCGAAATGTCAGAAATAACCGAAACCCCGACGCTGCAGACCGGGCGGCTGATCCTGCGGCCGCTGGCGCTCTCAGATGCGCCGGCGATCCAGCGTCATTTCAACAACTGGAATATCATCCAGCATCTCGCGCAGGTGGTTCCCTGGCCGTATCCGGAAGACGGCGCGGTGTCTTTCATCACGCGGGAACTGGAACGGGTCGCGGCGGGGGAAGTGATCTATAACTGGATGCTGGTGCTGCGCGGCGGCGACGGTGAGGCGATCGGGAATATCCGCCTGCGTCCGTGGGTGGACGATCCGAAAGGCAACCGCGGATTTTGGCTTGCCGAGCGCTACTGGAATCAGGGCCTGATGACCGAAGCGGTCTCGGCGGTGAATGATTTCGCTTTCCGCGTCCTCGGCGTCGACGTGCTGCATTTCTGTAACGCAACGACCAATGAAGCCTCACGCCGGGTCAAGCAGAAGACCGGCGCCGAATTCGTCGGCTATGTCGAGATTGCCCATCACAACGGCCAGACGCGCACGGAAAGATGGCGCGAGACGCGGAAAAACTGGCTGCGCCGGAATTCGTAGCCAAGCGAAGCAATCCAGCGGGGCTGGTGACTGGATTGCTTCCGCCGTTGCTGCTCAAGCTACGGCGGACAAGTCGCTGGCTCCCCGCGTCGCGGGCAAGGTTGTCAGTTTCGGGCCTGCACTCTCAGGAATAGCGCGGTGTCGTTGACGATGGAGGTGAGCGCAGCCACCGTCGAAAGTCTCGAGGGTCTTTCCGCTTCCGCAAACGTCTTGATGATCGGTTCGTCGCGGGCGGCCACTGCGTTGCCCAGCCGCGTTTCGATCCACTGCCAGAGATCGCGGATTTCCTCGGCGGATTTGCTGCCTGGCGCGTATTCGCAGACCGCAAGGCCAGCCGTCAGCGCGTCCTGGTGATCGTTCCGCATCATGATGATGGGGCGGGCAACGATGTCGTCGATATCCAGCGCGGCCTCGTCGCTCAGCAGGTTTTCCGCGCCGGCGAGGCGCGCCGCGCCCCGGATCGGGGCCTGGTTCAGGACATAAGCGAACGGCTTTTTCCACGCCCTGATGCAGCTGAGCGTCGGGGCGGTGGCCTCGATGTCGGCAATGCTCGGACGGGTCGGAATCAGGCAGAAATCGGCATAGCGAATCGCGGAAGTGGTCGCGGCGGTGATACCGGCGGAGGTATCCACGATCGTCACGGTCACGCCCTCGCGCGCGAGTGATTGCAGGCGCTGTTCGACCTCCCTGGCGGCGTAAACCGGCTCGACGACCGGCGCGGCATAAGGGCGCCGACGCTTCCAGTTCGAAAGGGTGCCCTGCGAGTCCGTCTCGATCACGCGGACATTGTGTCCGGCCCGGATGGCGGCAAGCGCAAGGCTGATGGCGAGCGTGCTTTTTCCGGAGCCGCCCTTCTGGGTGGCCAATACGATCGTCTGCATTCTGTATCCTCTGGGTAGCTTTCAGGCATTTGGATTACGCCACGAGCTGCGTCGCATTCTGCGACGCCAGGTTACGCGCTCGTCCAGACGTGCCAGCCCGATCCAAAGGTCAGGGGATCGCGGTTGTCCGAATCAGTCTGCTTGCAATGATGCACGATTCTGGAATGGTGGTCATCCGGGCAAATACTGCCGCGTGGTGCATTTTGTGCCCGGTGAAACCACAACAAGAAACGGGAAAATGGCATGACAGGTCATTGGCGGGAGCGCGCAGCCACCGGGTTTCAATGTCAGAAGCGACCGGCGACCGGCAGCCGTGGCATGGTGGTCAGCAATCACCCGCTGGCATCGAGCGCCGGCGCCGAGATGCTGGCGGCCGGCGGCAACGCCATCGATGCGGCGATCGCGACGCTGTTCGCGCTGACGGTGGTCGAGCCGATGATGGTCGGCATCATCGGCGGTGGCATGGCCCACATCCGGCTTGCCGACGGCAGCCATCGCTTCGTCGACGGCCAGAGCACGGTGCCGCGTGCAGTAAGGCCCGATACCTACACCTCGAAGCCCGGCTCGGCGCATGACGTGTTCGATACCGTCGGCGATGAGAACCTGAACGGTCCGAAGGCGGTCGCCGTGCCCGGCTCGCTGAAGGCCTGGTGCGAGACGCTGCAGCGATATGGCACCATGTCGCTCGCCGATGTCATGCAACCCGCGATCAAGCATGCCGCGCGCGGCTATGCCGCAACGCCCTATTTGCACGAATGCATCACCGACAGCGCGCAGGAGATGCGCAAGGACAAGGCGATCTCGGCGATCTACCTGCCGAACGGGACGCCGCTGAAAGCCGGCGAGCGCGTGGTGCAGGCGGAATATGCCGAGACGCTGCGTTACATCGCCCAGCATGGCGAAGCCGCGCTCTATCACGGGCCGCTCGGCGACATTCTTGTCGACTATATGAAGAAGAACGGCGGCTTCATCGTCCGCGAGGATCTCGTCAGCTACAAGACCGTCGAGCGCCAGCCGATCCGCGCCGATTATCGCGGCTGGGAAATTCTCGGCCCGCCGCCGCCCGCCGCCTCCGGCGTGCACATCGCGCAGATGCTGGGCATCCTCGAAGACTATGATATCGCCGGGCTCGGCTTCGGGTCCGCGGCCACGATTCACTACCTTGCCGAGGTGCTCAAGATCGCCTTCGCCGACCGCGCCGCCGCGAGCGGCGATCCCGATTTCATCAACGTGCCGGTCGAACGCCTGATCTCGAAGGCCTATGCCGACGAGCGCCGCCGCGCGATCGAGCCGGACCGTGCGCAGGCCTTCGGCGCGGGCATCGCGCAGCTCGAAAGCGCCGACACCACGCACATGACGGCGGCCGACGCGTTCGGCAACGTGGTTGCGACCACGCAGACCATCAACAATCTGTTCGGCGCCAAGATCCTGATCCCTGGCCTGGGCGCGATTCCGAACAATTACATGAATCTCTACGATCCGCGCCCCGGTCATGCGCTGTCGCTGGCGCCGGGCAAGCGCGTCACCACCTCGATGTCGCCGATGATGGCGCTGCGCGGCGGCAAGCTCGTCTATGCGCTCGGACTGCCCGGCGGCAAGCGCATCTTCCCGAGCGCGATGCAGGCGCTGATCAACCTGATCGACCACGGCATGAGCCTGCAGGAGGCGGTCGAGGCGCCGCGGGTCTGGACCGAAGGCAACGCGCTCGAGGTCGAGCGGGCGGTGCCGGAGAGCGTTCGCGCCAAGCTCGCCGCGATGGGTCACAAGGTGCTGGCGGTGCCGACGGTCGCCGGCGGCATGAACGCCATCCAGTTTCACGAGGATGGAACGATGTCGGGCGCGGCGTGCTGGCGCGCCGACGGCACGCCAATCGGCATCGCCGGCGGACTTGCGCGCGCCGGCGTCAGGTTCGGGCTAGCCTGACGGAATTGCGCAGCGCTCGCGCGGCGCGCGCGACTATGCAACATAGCAGTCATAGCTCCGTTATTTTGCGGGGAATCCCGCCCGCGTCGCAATCGAATTGCGTACTAGTACGGTTTGCCGATTTGGCCTTTGTTCACGGTAACGCTTGACCCTCGATGCATTGAATTCCAGGCGCTTTCGCCTTTGCATTGATGGAGATCAAATCCGTGACACTCCTGAACCTGAATATCCGAGGACGGTTGATTTTGGGCTTCGGCGTGCTTTGTGCGCTGCTCGCCGTGGTGGTCGGTACCACCATCGTCAAGGTGAGCGCGGTGAACGAGGCCACCAGTCGCACGGTGACCCTTCGTGTGCCCACCGCCATGACCGCGAGCGAAGTCGTGGCCGGGGTCTATGCCTCGCTGGCCTCGCTGCGGGGCTGGCTGATCACCGGCAACGATTCATTCAAGGCCGAGCGCGCGATGCTCTGGAAGGAAATGCAGCGCTACGGCGCCAGGATGGATGAGATCTCGACCCAGTGGACCTCCGAGCAGAACAAGGCGGACTGGCGCCAAGCCAAGCCACTGCTGGAAGAATTGCGCAGCGCGCAGGAGAAGGCGGAGGCGATCGCCCATACGCTCGATGAGCAGCCGGCGGCGAAGCTGCTTGCTACCGAAGCCGCGCCGCTTGCCAAGCTGATGCTGCAGAACGCCACCTCGATCATCGACGAGGAAAGCGGCATTGCCTCGACGGATGCGCGCAAGAGCCTCTTGATCGACTTTGCCGATCTGCGCGGCAGCTTGGCTTCGGCGATCGGCGCCATTCGCGCCTATCTGCTGACGGCGGATGTCGCCTTCAAGGCCGAATATGAGCAGCTCTGGGCGCTCAATCAGAAGAAGTTCGAGGCGCTTGCGAGGCGGCGCGCCGAGATGACGGGCGGTCAGCAGAAGGCCTTCGATGCGCTCGTTGCCGCGAGGGCCAAATTCTCCCCGCTGCCGCAGAAGATGTTCGAAATCCGCGCTTCCGACCGCTGGAACATGGCGCAGTGGTTCCTGACCAACGAGGCCGCGCCCCGCGCCAACAAGCTGCTCGACATTTTTGCGGGGGCCAAGGACGCCACCGGCGCGCGTGCCGGCGGAATGGTATTGCGCCAGCAGACCAATCTGAAACGCGATGGCGAGGCGGTCCTTGCCGAGACGAGCTTTCTGATGACGCTGCTCTGGGTGCTGCTCGGCGTCGGCATCGGCGTCGCGGTGACGGTCGTATATCTGACCAACCGGTCGATCGTGCCGCCGATCCTCCAGATGGTCGGCGCCATGAGCAAGCTCGCCGGGGGCGACCACTCGGTCGCTATCCCCGCGACCGACAAGAAGGATGAGATCGGCCTGATGGCGAAGGCGGTACTGATCTTCAAGGAGAACATGATCAAGGCCAAGGAGCTCGCCGACAAGGAGGCCGAGGCGGTCAAGGCGCGCATCGCGCGGGCGACACGGGTCAACGAGCTGACCCAGGCGTTTGATAACAGCATATCGAATGTGTTGCGGTCGGTGTCGTCGGCCTCGACCGAGCTGCAGGCGACGGCGTCGTCGATGACGGCCACGGCGGAAGAAACCTCGAGCCAGGCGACCGCGGTGGCGGCCGCGACCGAGGAGGCCTCCACCAACGTGCAGACCGTCGCGGCGGCCTCGGAGGAGCTGGCGAGCTCGGTCACCGAGATCGGCCGGCAGGTGGCGCAGTCCGCCGCGATCGCGCAGAAGGCCGTCGAGGAGGCCGACCGCACCAACGTCACGGTGCAAGGGCTGTATGACGGCGCGGCCAGCATCGGCGACGTCGTCAAGCTCATCAACGACATTGCCTCGCAGACCAACCTGCTCGCGCTCAACGCCACGATCGAGGCGGCGCGCGCCGGCGAAGCGGGCCGCGGCTTTGCGGTCGTGGCGTCCGAGGTCAAGAGCCTCGCCGAGCAGACCGCCAAGGCGACGGAACAGATCGGTGCGCAGATCTCCGCGATCCAGAACTCGTCGAGCGAGGCGGTGACCGCGATCAAGGGGATCACCTCCACGATCAATGAAATGAACGAGATCGCGTCCGCCATCGCCAGTGCCGTCGAGGAGCAGGGCTCGGCCACGCAGGAGATCGCCCGCAACGTGCAGCAGGCGGCGGCCGGCACCAGCGAAATCTCGGCGAATGTGGTCGGCGTTCAGCAGGCCGCCGGCGACACCGGCGCTGCCGCCCATCAGGTGCTGCAGGCGTCCGGCGAATTGTCGAAACAGTCCGAGACAATGCGCGGCGAGGTCGAGGCCTTCCTCAACAATATCAAGGCGGCTTGATTTCCTGACGAGATGATCGTGCCCGGACGCCGCGCGTCCGGGAAACGAAGACTTACTTCCTCACGCAGATCACGCGAACCACGGATGCCCTGGCATCCGTCGATCCGCCGGCCGCATTGACGCCATTGGCCTTCAGGAAGCCGTGCAACGTGTCGGCGGTCACCAGCACCGCCTGTGCCGCCGGGGCATCGGTCGCCGGCCCGGCGATCTGAACCGGCTTCAGCAAGGCGACGCCGGCAAACCGGCCGTCGCCGTCCTGCGCGGGCGCGCCGGAAAAACCGATCGCGGGCGCCGGCGTCAGCGCGACGTCGCTGCTGCCGCCAAGCTGGGTCACCGAAGCCTTGGCGTTGGTGACCGCCGAGCCGCCGCCCTGGCTTTGCGGATCGGCAATGCCGGTGAGGTCGAGCGCCGTCTTCGTGGCTGATCTGGCGAGGTCGAGCGCTTTCAGCCCGCGCGCGCCGTAGATGCGCAGCAGCGCGAGGTCGTGCGCCTTGTCGTCGGCGATGCGATCGGCATTGCCAAAGCCGGCGATCGCGACCGCGATGCAGCCGTCGGTGATCTGGCGGTCGGCAATGATGGCGCCGTCATCGCTGACGACGATGCCGGTGCCGTATTCCACCGTCTTGCGCGGCGGCGGTCCGGCCGTCTGCGCGGCGGCCGGAAAGGCGTTGAACGCGCTCGACATCGCGATCACGACCGGCTCGACGGTGTTCTCGGTCGCCTGGTCGTACATGATCGTGAGGATGCGGACCTCGTCGCCTTTAAACGTGCCGCGGATATAGAACTTCTTCAGGCCCTGCAGGCCGGACAGCACGAAGAAATCAGGCTTGACCACCGTGTAGTCGACATTGCGGCCCGGCTCCTTCTTCTCGCGCTCGGCGAGCTTTGCCGTGGTGGGACCGGCTTCCTTGCGCCGCGCCAGTTGAACCTGGATGGTGCCGGTCGGCGACGACCATTTGGTGCCGTTGGCGTCGCTGGCCTGCTGCGGCACCAGTTTTGTCGGAATGCCGAGCCGCACGCCGGTGCCGGGATCGGTCGCGATCTTCCAGCCGACGCTGTCCTGCTTCTTCCTGGCGGTCTCGGCGAGGGCGCCGCGCTCTTGCGAATTGAGCACGCCGGTGGGCTTGCCGCCGCGCGATTTCTGGAATTCCTTGATCGCCGCGACCATGCGCTCGCTGACGTCGCCGGTGATGGCGCCGTTATATTGCCCGACCCAGGCAAGGTCCGACTGCAGCGCCAGCCGCTCGGCCTGGCTCAAGGCCTTGGCGGTGTCCTCCGGCTTCTGCAGCTCGGGTCGGATCGGCTGTGTCGCCACCGGTTTCGGCTTGGTTCCGGCCGTGGAAGGCGGCGTCATCTGCGCCTGCGCCGAGGGGCCGGAGAATACCAGGCCCAATACCGTCATCATCAATGTTGCCGAAAGCACCGATCTCATGACAAATCCCGGCAGAAGAGGAAAGCGATCATTGACGTCCCGCCAATTAAGCACATCTGCTTGGTAGGCAACAACCGCGCTCCGGTTCAGGGGATTCATTCAGGTCCTCATCCTGAGGAGGCCGCGAAGCGGCCGTCTCGAAGGATGGCCGCGGGCGATATCGGGGCCGCATGGTTCGAGACGCGCTTTCGCGCTCCTCACCGTGAGGGTCTGGCAGGTTGGATGACGCGGTAAAGGATGTAGTGCGACCATGCTGACGGCCGACGAACTCGAACGCTACGCCCGCCATATCGTGCTGCGCGACGTCGGCGGCCCCGGGCAGGCGGCGCTGAAGGATGCATCCGTGCTGGTGATCGGCGCTGGCGGCCTCGGCGCGCCGGTCCTGATGTATCTGGCGGCTGCCGGTGTCGGCCGGCTCGGCGTGGTCGACGACGACGTCGTCTCGCTGTCCAATCTGCAGCGCCAGATCATTCACACCACGCCGGATATCGGACGGCTGAAGGTCGACAGCGCCGCAGAGACGGTGCAGGCGCTCAACCCCCACGTTGTGTTCGAGCCGCATGCGGTTCGTCTCCGCGCGGGCAACGTAATGCCGCTGATCGACGATTACGATCTCGTGCTCGATGGCTCCGACAATTTCGAAACCCGCTATCTGGTGTCGGATGCCTGCTTCTTCGCCGGCAAGCCGCTGATCACGGCGGCGCTCGGCCAGTTCGACGGATCGTTGACCACGATCCGTGCGCATGAACGGGACGCCGACGGCCACTATAATCCGACCTATCGTTGCCTGTTTCCCGAACCGCCGCCGCCCGGCACCGTGCCGGCCTGCGCCGAAGCCGGCGTGATGGGCGCGCTCGCGGGCATGCTGGGCTCGATGATGGCGCTGGAGGCGATCCGCGAAATCGTCGGCTTCGGCGAGAGCCTGGTCGGGCGCCTCGTGATGGTCGATGCGCGCGCGATGCGTTTCGAGACCCTGCGTTACGTGCGCGATCCGCAAAACCCGCTCAACGGCGATACGCCCGTCATCATCGATCTCAGCGGACACGCGGCCTGAGCGTCAGCGTCAGGCGCCACGGCCGGATCCGGCATAGGCGCGCATCAGCCGCGTTATGGCGCGCCTGGCATGCCGGTCGATCTCCTCGCGGCCAGGCGCGGGGATCGTTCCGAGCAGCGCGCGCATGAAGAGTTCGCCCTGCAACAATCCGATGAAGCTGTGTCCGAATTCGGCGCGATCGTCGATTTCGAGCGCCCCCAGTTTCGATAGCCGCGCCACGATCATGCGAACGCGTTCGATGCCGTGATCCCTGGTGAACGCGCTGTAGGTACGGCCGACGGCGGACAGCCGGCCGCCCTCCGCAACCGCGATCCGGAACAGCGCCAGCTTCTTCGGCTGCAGCATCAGCGCGAGCAGTTGCGCCGCAAAACGATGCAGCGCGGTCAGGGGATCCTGCGTGTCGTCCGCGGCAATGGCATCCAGCGTGGCGGTGCCCTGCCGGGTCGCCCACGCCATCAGCGCTTCAAACAGCGCCTCCTTGCTGGGGTAATGCGCATATAACGTCGTCTTGGAGGCGCGGGCCCGGCTCGCGACGTCGAGCATCGTCGCGCCGTGAAAGCCTTTTTCCGTGAAGACGTCGAAGGCGGCCTGCAGGATCTCCTCATGGCGCGCGGAAGCCTCCTGCTGCTGCAGCTGCGCAGCGGAATCCTTTGCCTTCACCGTCCGTCTTGACTGAGTACCCATGGGTACTGTATAGCGAGTACCCGTCGGTACTCAAAATGATTGGTGCGCCCATGCGCGGTGAAGCACGGTTGATGCGGGAGCCCGCAGGCGCCGGCGCGGCCGGCATCTTGCTGCCTGCCGGCCTTGTGCAGCCCTTCCTGCTGCGGTTCCGGCGCGAAGACCTGCACATCATGGCGTTCTTCAGCGGCCATCCCGACTACGAGGCGGTGGAAGCCATGATCCGCTACCGGGCGGATGGCACGCCCTCGATCCGCGCGATCCTGACCCGTCACGATCAAAGCCAGATCGATCACGTCAATGACGACGATCTGTCGGCCGACGGGCATGGCGTCGCGCGGCAGACCTGCCGCCGCGACATCGCGCTTGCCGTCGATGCACTGCCGGGAAAGCGGCGTGCCCGGCTGGCGTTTGTTTCACATGCAGGTGAGCCTGTCGTGCTCGACATCACGACCGTCGGCGTGCCGGACCCCAATCGCGGCGGTGTCTCCGATCCCGGCGGCCACTCGCTGAGCACCAGCCTGCCGCTGATGCGGCGGCGCGCCAGCGCGCTGGCCGGACCGCAGACCGAAGTATTGATCGGCGGCAAGTGCTTTGAGGTTCCCGTCAAGATCCGGTCCGGCCCCTTCGTCGCGCACGAAGGCTATTTTACGGAAGGGCACACATTCGGGGCCGTCCGCGCCGGAACGATCAGCTACCGCCTGCAGGCGACGCCCGCCCGAATGGCCGTCGGCGAGCGGTGGATTCTGGAGAGCGATGGCCGCCCCATGATCTACCGCATCGCGCGCGCCGGCCCGGATGGAACGCTGGGTATCGTGAGAGACGACGCGTCCAGCGAACTGGTCGAGGCCGTTGCGATCGGCGACGAGTTGCGGGTCAGGCGGATCAGCAAGTCCGCAGGAGCGGGATTGCCTGGTGGGCTCGACCTCGCATTCGACGGGGCGGGACGCTTCACGCTTGCGATGGAAGCCGAGACGATCGTGTCGGGATCGGTCGAAGTCGAGCGGCAGGGCGGGACCGCGGTCATCACCCTTTCGCCAACGCAGCCCGGCTGGGCCATGGCAAGGCCGATTCGCGTCACCTGCTCCCGCGATGGCGATCGATGGACCGCGGCGACGCAAATCGGCCGTTAGCGCGCCCGCTTCTCGCTGTCCATGTGCGCAAGCTGCGCCTCGGGATAGCGTGCGCCCGCGGCGGCGCCGGGCGGAAAAGCCCTGGCAAGCGCGGCGAGATGCGCATCCGTCAATTTCACGTCGAGCGCGCCGAGCGCCTCAGTGAGACGATCGCGGCGACGGGCGCCGACCAGCGGCACGATATCGCTGCCCTGCGCTGCGACCCAGGCGATGGCGACCTGCGCCGGCGATGCACCGATCTCGGCCGCAATGGCGCGCAGGGAATCCACCAGCGCCAGATTGGCATCGAGATTGGAGCCCTGGAAGCGCGGGCTCATCTGACGAAAATCCTGCACGGCCGCGCGTTGCTTCGACCAGTGTCCGCTGATCAGCCCGCGCGCCAATACGCCGTAGGCCGTGATGCTGATTCCAAGCTCGCGGCAGGTTTTCAGAATGTCATCTTCGATCCCGCGCGCGAGCAGCGAGTATTCGATCTGCAGATCGGCGATCGGATGCACCGCGTGCGCCCTGCGAATGGTGTCGGAGCCGACCTCGGAAAGACCGATATGCCTGATCCAGCCGGCCTTGATCATGTCGGCCATCGCGCCGATGGTTTCCTCGATCGGCACATCCGGATCGAGCCGCGCCGGCCGATAGATGTCGATCGTCTCGACGCCGAGCCGCTGCAGTGAATAGGCGACGAAATTCCTGATCGCCGCCGGGCGGCTGTCATAGCCGAGAAAGCCCTTGTTGGGATCGCGCAGCGCGCCGAACTTCACGCTGATCTGCAGGTTGTCGCGATTGCGCGAGGTGAGCGCTTCGCGGATCAGCATCTCGTTGTGGCCCATGCCGTAGAAGTCGCCGGTATCGAGCAGCGTGATGCCGGCGTCGAGCGCCGCATGAATGGTGGCGATGCTCTCGCTGCGGTCGGCGGGGCCGTAAAAATCCGACATGCCCATGCAGCCGAGGCCGATGGCGGAGACGGCCGGGCCCGTCGTGCCGAGATTGCGCTTTTCCATGGTGGTTCTCCTCGTGATCGGTGGCGGCGATCTCCGCCGTGATGACGAGGCCGATATGAGGCTTCTCCGTTCGCGCGATAAGCTGGACAATTTGGAATGCCTTGTTCAATATATCGAACAATGAAGGATTTCGATCTCCGCGACCTCGACGCGTTCGTTGCCGTGGCGCGCACGCGCAATTTCCGCCGCGCCGCAACCGAGCAGGGCGTCTCCGTCTCGAGCCTCAGCCAGCGCCTGCGCGACATGGAGGAACGGCTCGGCGTCCGCCTGATGAACCGCACCACGCGCAGCGTCGCGCTTACCGAAGCCGGCGAGCTTCTGCTGGCTCGCGTTGGCCCTGCGATGTCCGACGTCGGCGCGGCGCTGGACCAGGTGCGCGGCCTGCGGGCCGTGCCGTCGGGCCGTCTGCGCATCAACGCGCCGCCGCCGGCGATCGATCTTGTGTTGGCGCCGATGGTGGCGCCGTTCCTTCAGGCGCATCCAAAAATCGATCTGGAAATCGTCGGCGAGAGTTCGTTCGTCGACATCGTGGCCCAGGGTTTTGACGCCGGCGTGCGTTATGGCGAGCATCTCGCGCAGGACATGATCGCGATCCCGCTCGGGGCGGCGCAGCGCTATGCGGTGGTGGCGTCGCGTGAATATGTCGCGCAGCACGGCCGTCCGAAACATCCGAAGGAGCTATTGGAGCATTCCTGCATCCGCACCCGGTTCGGCAGCGGCGCGATGCTGGACTGGGAGTTCGAGAAAGCTGGCCGCGTCGTCAAGGTCTCGCCGCCGCCGAAATTGATCGCGACCTATCTCGGGCTCGCGCTGCGCGCCGCCCATGACGGCGTCGGCTTCTGGATGACCTTCGAGGGCTACGTTCGCTACGGCATCAAGTCGGGTGCGCTGGTCAGCGTGCTCGACGACTGGTGCCCGCCGTTTCCGGGGCCATTTTTGTATTATCCAAGCCGCCGCCAGCCGCCGCCGGCGCTTGCCGCCTTCGTCGCCTTCATCGCGCAATGGCGCAAGCAGGAGCGACGAAAGGGCAAGTAGTGCGCGGCCCGCACGAGCGTAGTCCAATCCGGCTACCGGTTCGTCCACTTCAGTATTTCAGGCGTTTGCAGGTCATTGTAGCCGATCACGACATCGGCTCGCTGCTCCGGCGAACATTCGGCGAGATACCGCTTCTGACCGCCGACATAGCGCTGGTGCGATGGCGAGTTCGGCTCGATCACGTCGAAATTCTTGTCGCGCGCAGCGCCCCGCGGCAGCGAGACGTCGAAGTCGACTTTCAGGAATATCGAAAGATCCCAGCAAGAGCGCAGCTCGGGCCGGTGCAGGAAGATGCCATCGACGATCAACGCAGCGCTTGGCCGTGCCTGTTGTGGCTCAAGATCGCACGGTTCGTCTCTGTCGAGAGCGAACCTCTTCGCCACGTACCGGCCAGAGCCATGAGGGCTGAAAGGCTCCAGCAGCAGGCGGCGAAACGCATCGTAGTCGTAGGAATCGAGGTAGAACCCATCGGGTGAGTACCGGCCTCGCGCGTAGCGAAGGCTGCGCGGATGATGAAAATCATCCACCGAGGCACGGACCACCTCGCGGCCCCCGGCGAAAACCAGCGGCGCGAGCGCATCCGCCAGCGTCGTTTTCCCGGCGCCATCTACGCCATCGATGGCAACGCAAATTCTACGTTCCTGATGCAGGCTGGTAACGGCTTCAGCGAGCCGGGCAAGCAGCGATGCGTGCGTTGCGCTCACGCCGCCTCCTGCCTCACAGCATGCTGGGCAGCACGCGATCCGGCGGCTTGTGGTTGTCGAGGAAGGTCCGGATGTTGATGATCACCTTCTCGCCCATCTCGACGCGGCCTTCGATGGTCGCCGAGCCCATATGCGGCAGCAGCGTCACCTTGCCGGCCTTGGCGAGGCGCACCAGCTTCGGGTTGACCGCCGGCTCGTGCTCATAGACGTCGAGGCCGGCGCCGCCGACGTCGCCGGCTTCGAGCAGCTTGACCAGCGTGTCCTCGTCGATCACTCCGCCGCGCGCGGTGTTGACGATGTAGGCGTCCTTGCGGATCAGCTTCAGCCGCCGCGCCGACAACAGATGATAGGTCGCCGGCGTATGCGGACAGTTCACCGAGATGATGTCCATCCGCGCCAGCATCTGGTCGAGGCTTTCCCAATAGGTCGCGCCGAGCTCCTCGGCGATCTTGGGCGCCACCGGGCGGCGGTTGTGATAGTGGATCTGCAGGCCGAAGGCGCGGGCGCGGCGGGCGACCGCCTGGCCGATCCGGCCCATCCCGATGATGCCGAGGCGCTTGCCGCCGATGCGATGGCCGAGCATCCAGGTCGGCGACCAGCCCGGCCAGCTCTTGCCCTCGGTCAGGATCGAAGCGCCTTCGATCAGTCGCCGCGGCACGGCGAGGATCAGCGCCATGGTCATGTCGGCGGTGTCCTCGGTCAAAACCTTCGGCGTGTTGGTCACGGTGATGCCGCGCGCATGCGCCGCCGTGACATCGATATTGTCGACGCCGTTGCCGAAATTGGCGATCATGCGCAGCTTGCAGTCGGGGTCCTTGAGGATGCCTTCGCCGATCAGGTCGGTCACGGTCGGCACCAGCACATCGGCGGTGCGGACGGCTTCCGCGATCTGTTCCGGCGTCATCGGCGTGTCGTCGAGGTTCAACCTCGCATCGAACAGCTCGCGCATCCGGGTCTCGATCGAGTCCGGCAGCTTGCGAGTGACGACGACGAGAGGTTTTTTCTTAACCGACATGTCCAGCTCTCATGAGGGACGACGTAAAGCGCGCCGTTCAGGCCTCATTAACCCGGTTGTTCGACACTGCGGTGGCCACGCGGTCCCGGCATCCGGCGGTTTCGTGAGGTAAGTTCCTTGGGTTCCCCAATACTTGCCTCGGATTTTCGGCAGAAAATTCAGGCGTTCTGGTTCTTGGCGTTCCGTCCTCTCTATCAGAAGGCCGGGCCAAGACAAGAACCCCTCGGACGTTGCGAGCCGGATGCGGCCAGGCGGGGCACGGGGTCTGGGGTTTTCGGGCGTTAGCGGGCGGTTTCAACGCGGAGATTCCGAGTTGCACCTGCTCGGCAGGAGGCGAGTTGATGGCGTTGGGGCGTTTCTGTTCGGTGGCGGTGCTGGCGGCGTGCTGGCTTATCGCATCGGTCAGCACAGGATTTTCGGCCAAGGATTCGGCCACCACTTCGAGCGGCCTGCCGGTGCCGCGATATGTCAGCCTCAAATCCGATCATGTGAACGTCCGGGCCGGTCCGACCAAGGACAATGATGTCGCCTGGGTCTACACCCGCTCCGGCCTGCCGGTCGAAATCACCGCCGAATTCGAGAACTGGCGCCGCGTGCGCGATTCCGAGGGCTCGGAGGGCTGGGTCTATCATTCACTGCTGTCAGGCCGCCGCACCGCGGTCGTCACCATGAAGAGCAAGGACGATCTGGCCTCGCTCTACGACCGCCCCGATCCGACCAGCGCCGTGGCCGCCCGCCTGCAGGCCGGTGTGGTCACGCAGGTCAAGAAGTGCGCCAACGGCTGGTGCCGCGTGATCGGCAATGGTTTTGACGGCTGGATCGAGCAGCAGCGCCTGTGGGGCGTCTACGCCGACGAGAAGGTGGAATGACAGCCCGCGAAATGTAGGGTGGGCAAAGCGAAGCGTGCCCACCATTGCTTGCGATGATTTGGATAGATGGTGGGCACGGCGCACATGCGCCTTTGCCCACCCTACGGGTCCGTAACTACGAATCTACGGTGGAAAATCAGCGCTTCTTGCGCAGCCGCACGACCATGTCGACGCGGGAAATCTCGTAGCCCTCGGGCACGTCGGGCATCTTCGACAGCACCAGATGCGGATCGGGAATATCGACCAGCTCGTGGTTGTTCTCGAGATAGAAGTGGTGGTGCGCCGTGACGTTGGTGTCGAAATAGGTCTTGGTGCCGTCGACCGAGACCTGGCGTAGCAGGCCGGCATCGGTGAGCTGGTTGAGCGTGTTGTAGACGGTGGCCAGCGATACCGGCACCTTGGCCAGCGTCGCCTCCTCGTAGAGCATTTCCGCGGTCAGGTGGCGGGCGCCCTTGCCGAACAGCAGCCAGCCCAGAGCCATGCGCTGGCGGGTGGGCCGAAGACCCGCGGCCTGCAGCATCTCGTTGACGTCGTGCCAGGGACAGCCGGTCAACGCCGGTTGATGTCCGGCGGCGCGGGCCGCCGGATCGATACCGTCGTCGTTCAGAGGCGAGGCTTGGTCGTTCATGTCCACTTCGGGCACCACACGCGCTAACTCGGGCAATAATCTTGCCCAATATAAAAGGAAATCAGGTAGATGCAAGTTTTTCGCAACTAGAACTGGCCCAAGGTTAAGTAAGCGCAAGCGGTGGTTAGCTGGGAACCAGCGGCATTTTTGCCCATTCCAGTGCTTTGCCGGGCGATCATGCCTATGTTACAGAGCGCGCGGACCACATATGCGATTTCGGCAGAGGCAAATGCCGATAGCACCCTAAGTAGCGCCAAATTGCGGGGACAAGCGTTCCCGTTGGGAAACGGGTCCGGTTCGCTCACAAAAGCGCTCCATCGGGACATCTAGGTAAAGGCTGAAATACGATGCTGGATCGGCGCAGCGGTTATGAATACGAGGATTTGCTGGCCTGTGGTCGCGGCGAGATGTTCGGCCCGGGCAATGCCCAGTTGCCGTTGCCGCCGATGCTGATGTTCGACCGCATCACGGAAATCAACGACAATGGCGGCGAGTTCGGCAAGGGTGTGATCCGCGCCGAACTCGATGTGAAGCCGGACCTGTGGTTTTTCGGCTGCCACTTCAAGAACGACCCGGTCATGCCGGGCTGTCTCGGCCTCGACGCAATGTGGCAGATGGTCGGATTCTACCTCGGCTGGATCGGCGGCGAGGGACGGGGCCGGGCGCTGGGGCTGGGGGATTTGAAGTTCTCCGGCCAGGTGCTGCCGAACGCCCGCAAGGTTGTGTACAACATCGACATGAAGCGCGTGATGCGTTCAAAGCTGGTGCTCGGCGTCGGCGACGGCTGGCTTTCCATGGATGACGAGATTATCTATCGCGCCAAGGATCTGAAGGTCGGGCTGTTCAAGCAGGGCACCGCGCCCGCCTGAACGGCGTGATCACGCAGCAGCACATTTCTCAAGCAACGGAACGGCAGGGCGAGGCGGTCATGAAGCGGGTTGTCATCACGGGGATGGGTATTGTCTCATCCATCGGAAACAACACCCAGGAAGTGCTTGCGAGCCTCCACGACGCGAAATCCGGAATCTCGCGTGCAGCGAAATACGCCGAAATGGGCTTCCGTTCGCAGGTGCAAGGTGCGCCGACGCTCAACCCTGCCGACGTCATCGACCGCCGCGCGATGCGTTTTCTCGGCGAAGGTGCGGCATGGAATCACGTCGCCATGGAGCAGGCGATCCAGGATTCCGGCTTGTCGCCAACGGAAGTTTCCAACGTCCGCACCGGCATCATCATGGGCTCGGGCGGGCCGTCCGCGCGGACCATCGTCGAATCCGCCGACATCACCCGCACCAAGGGTCCGAAGCGTGTCGGACCTTTTGCGGTGCCGAAGGCGATGTCGTCGACCGCCTCCGCCACGCTTGCGACCTGGTTCAAGATCAAGGGCGTGAACTACTCGATCTCGTCGGCCTGCGCGACCTCGAACCATTGCATCGGCAATGCCTATGAGACGATCCAGATCGGCAAGCAGGATGTGATCTTCGCCGGCGGCTGCGAGGAGCTCGACTGGTCGCTGTCGGTGCTGTTCGACGCCATGGGGGCGATGTCCTCGAAATACAATGATACGCCCGCCACCGCTTCGCGCCCCTACGACATCAGCCGCGACGGCTTCGTCATCGCCGGCGGCGCCGGTGTGGTGGTGCTGGAAGAGCTGGAGCACGCCAAGGCCCGCGGCGCGCGCATCTATGCCGAAGTGGTCGGCTATGGCGCGACCTCTGACGGTTACGACATGGTCGCGCCGTCGGGCGAGGGCGCCGAGCGCTGCATGCGCATGGCGATGTCGACCGTGAAGACGCCGATCGACTACATCAATCCGCACGCCACTTCGACGCCCGCCGGCGATCCGCCGGAGATCGAGGCGATCCGAAAGGTGTTCGGCACCGGCGAGAAGTGCCCGCCGATTTCGGCGACCAAGGCGCTGACCGGCCACTCGCTCGGCGCCACCGGCGTGCAGGAGGCGATCTATTCGCTGCTGATGATGAACAACGGCTTCGTCTGCGAGAGCGCCAACATCACCGAGCTGGATCCGGTGTTTGCCGACATGCCGATCGTGCGCAAGCGCATCGACAACGCCAGGCTCGGTACCGTGCTGTCGAACTCCTTCGGCTTCGGCGGCACCAACGCAACGCTGGTGTTCAAGCGGATGGACGCTTGATTTCGTTTTGCCACGCCACGCCTGCGGTGAGAGGGCCGGCAGGCAGCGAATGGTGACCTTGCAACAATCCGAAACGGGGTAGGCATGATTATCGAACCGCGCGTGCGAGGCTTCATCTGCACGACGGCACATCCCGTCGGCTGCGCCACAAACGTCCGCGAGCAGATCGCTTATGTGCTCCGCCAGGGCGCTGTTCCGGAATGCCCCAAGCGCGTCGCGGTGCTGGGCTGTTCGACCGGATACGGCCTCGCGAGCCGCATCGTCGCGACCTTCGCCGGCGGCGCGGAGACCATCGGTGTGTCATTGGAGCGCGAGCCCACGGCGACCAGGACGGGCAGCGCCGGCTGGTACAACAACCGCGCCTTCGAGATCGAAGCGCAGAAGATCGGCCGCTCTCCCCTCACGCTCGAGGGCGACGCCTTCTCCGACGAGCTGAAGAAGACTTTCATCGACCGTGTCCGTGAAAAGTTCGGACAGCTCGACCTGCTGGTCTACAGCATGGCCGCTCCGGTCCGCACCGATCCGGTCACCGGCAAGACCTGGCGCTCGGCGATCAAGCCGCTCGGTGAGCCCGTCGAGATCAAGACCCTCAACACCGAAACCGGCGAGGTCTATGAGACGACCATTGCGCCGGCGAGTGAGGAAGAAGCCACCGCGACGGTTGCGGTGATGGGCGGCGAGGACTGGAAACGCTGGATCGACCAGCTCGCCGACGCCGGCGTGCTGGCGCCCGGCTTCCGGACGCTCAACTACACCTATATCGGCAGCGAGCTGACCTGGCCGATCTACTGGAAAGGCACGCTGGGTCGCGCCAAGGTCGATCTCGACCGCAAGGCGGAAGAAATCCGGGGACGGCTCGGCCAGGAAGCGGCCCGCGTGGTGGCGCTCAAGGCCGTGGTCACGCAAGCGAGTTCGGCGATCCCGGTGGTGCCGCTCTATGGCACGGTGCTGTTCAAGGTGATGAAGCAGCTCGGGCGCCACGAAGGCTGCATCGAGCAGATCGATCGCCTGTTCCGGACGCGCCTTGGCCCGGATGCCGAAGTTGACGACGCGCTGCGCCTTCGCGTCGACGACTGGGAGCTTTCGCCCGAAGTTCAGACCGAAGTGTCGCGGCGATGGCCGCTGCTCTCCACGGAAACGCTGGGCGAGCTGGCGGATCTGCCGGAATACAGGAGAGAGTTTCTTCGCCTGTTCGGGTTCGGCATCGACGGCGTCGATTACACGCAGGACCTGGACCCCCGCGTCGTCACGTGAGCCCCAGGCGGGATCGCGTAGGGTGGGCAAAGCGAAGCGTGCCCACCAATTTATCGTCGGATCGCGTCTGGAATGGTGGGCACGCTGCGCTTTGCCCACCCTACGTATTCACCCCGCGGCGATCTTCTCCGCGCGCTGGAATGCCGGGCGCGCCGCGATGCGATCGAGATAGGCGTCGAACGATGGCCGCGACGGCAGCATCTTGAACATCCGCACCGCAAAGTTCAGCCCGGAGCCGATCGTGATGTCGGCGGCGGAGAATTTATCGCCGAGGATCCAGGGGCCTTTCTGCAGCGCGGCGTCGAGCACGTCGAAGGTCTGGGCCACGCTGCCCCAGGCCGCCGTGCTCGGCGGCACTTCCAGCTTCGTGTAGACTTGGATGATTGCCGGCTCGATGCAGCTCGGCGAGAAGAACAGCCACTGCAGATAGCGCGCCCGCAGCGGATCGGTGACGGCAGGGGCGAGATTGGTTTCGGGGTAGCGGTCCGCGATATAGGCGCAGATCGCCGCCGCCTCGCCGAGCGCGGCATCGCCGTCCTTCAATCCCGGCACCTTGCCCATCGGGTTGATCGCGAGATATTCCGGCGCCTTCTGCGCGCCGGTCGAAATGTCCGTCAGCACGCGTTCGTAAGGCAGCCCGGATTCTTCCAGCAGCCAGATCGCGGAGAACGAGCGCGAGCGGGGCGACCAATAGAGTTTTATCATAGCGGAACCTTTCCTCGGCGTGAGACGAGCCGTGCCCCGTTCATGGCGAGTCTGCTGCGAATTGGCAACGTACCAAGAGAGGCAACAGCGGTCGGGGTCCAAGCGAAATGTTGGCCAACTTTGTGGGGTGGCCTTACTCACTCATTGCCGAGATAACTTGGCAGAACTTCGTCAAGACGCGCCGCAACCAGTGCGCGGGTCCGCTCGCGAAGCGTTGCGTTCCCTGCAGCCGTCGTCGGCGGTTCGGGAAACAGCGAGTTGTCAAGCTTGCTGAGCGGATCCTCGGTCAGTTGCAGGCCCCGGGCCAGTCGCGCGCCGAAATTTCCGAGCGGGCGGTTGATCCTCTCATAGGTGCTGCCGTCGAGCATGCTCAACGAAATATTGGCGAACAGTTCCGTGCGCCTGAGGACCGAGCCAAGTCCGCGGCTATAAACGCCGACACCGTCGAGCGTGAGATTGGTGTTTGCAAGCTGTGTCTTGTATCTGGTCAGGACAAGATATCGTTCGCAGTTCGCGGTCGGCGTGATGCTTTTGACGATCGCCGAAAGGCCCTCGCGAGGATCGGGCAGGAATCGCGATGTCGGGTTATAGAAAGGCTCGAACACGCCTTTTGGGTATGCGATCCGCTTTACCCCTGGATCGGCGCCGGTCACTGCGCGTATCCGCGCAACGGCGAGATCGTCGAATCCCCATCCGTTGACTGCGACCGCACTCTCCTCGGTCTCAAACACCGTGAGCCCGAATTTCTGCACGGAAAAGCGATCCTCGATCGCCGCAATGATGCCAAGCCGGCAAGGACCGGTCTCAGCAACCGGCTGCTTCGCGGCTGCCTTGGCCTTCGGCGCCGCTTTTTTTGCCACAGGTTTGGAAGGTGGCGCTGACGCCGGGTTCGTTGCAGGGGTTTGAGCCCATCCCGCCGCCGTAAAGCATGACACGAGGATGACGGCGGCAGTGATGTTACGCAACATGATTCCAGAACGAAAGTTGATGACGACAGGAGTCAAAACTACAGCGTGCGCGCTCCGTCCGCAAGCTATGGCTTTGAGGCCGATTTTCGCCATCGATAATATTTCATCACGCGGCCGTTTTTCGGCTCGAGCTCCTCCTTCTCGAACGCAAAGCCTTCGCGCTCGTACCAGCGCCAGGCCTTTTCATTCTCGCGCACGCAGCGCAGCCAGATTTCGTCGGGAATTTGTTGCCGAGTGAAGGCGAGCAGGCGCCGGCCGAGACTGCTGCCCTGATACTCGGGCGCCACGAACAACTGGTCGAGATAATGGTCGGACACATGTAATGCGAGCATCGCCGCCAGCACGCCACCGGCGTCGGCGACGTAAAGGCTCCAGCCCTTCTCCACCTCCATCGGGATGCGCGCACGCAATTTGGCCAGCAGGGATTCGCTGGCGTCTTCCAGCCCGGTCGAACACCAGCTGTTCATCCAGACGCGGGCGATCTCGTCGTGCTCATCCGATCGGGCAGGTCGGATCAGGGGCTGCGGCATGGGATGTTTTCGTTGTTTTTGGGGTGGCGGATTCGACCGTCGCCCTGATTAAGTCCGCGCCTTTCGCGACGTCGATTTCGCCTCGCGCTGCTCGCGCAACGCATCGGCGGCGAGGCAAACCACTTCGGAGATCTGCAGCAGCTGGCCGGCGAGCGGGCTTGTCTTGCGCCAGACCATGCCGATGGTTCGCGACGGCTGCGGGTTCTTGAAACGCGCGACCGAGACCGACGCTGATCGCGTCTCCACCCCCACCGCCATCTCCGGGATCAGGGTGACGCCGATCCCGGCGCCGACCATTTGAACGAGCGTCGAGAGCGAGCTCGCGTCCAGCACTTCGCGCGGCGGCGACGATTGCATGTTGCAGAACGACAGCGCCTGGTCGCGGAAGCAGTGTCCCTCTTCGAGCAGCAGGAGCCGCATTTCGCGTAGGCTTTCGTGGCTTGGCACCGGCGTGCCTTCATCCCAGCCCGGCCGCACCAGCAGGAAGGTTTCCGAGAAACAGGCGACCTCGGTCAGCGACGGTTCCGATACCGGCAGGGCAACGATCGCGGTGTCCAGCCGGCCTTCGGTGACCTCCTTGATCAGCCTTGGCGTCTGGGTCTCGCGAACGTGAATGTCGAGTTCCGGATGCATGCGCGAAAGATTCTCGATCACCCTGGGCAGCAGATAGGGCGCAATCGTCGGGATCACGCCGATCCGCAGCCGCCCGGCGAGCCGGTCGCGCGAGGCGCGTGCAAAATCGCCAAGCTCATCCACCGATCGCAGGATGTCACGTACCCGCTGGATGATTTCCTCGCCGAATTTCGTCAGCGAGACCTGCCGCGCGCCGCGTTCCAGCAGCACGCCCCCGAGCGCCTCCTCCATTTCCTTGATCTGCATCGAGAGCGCGGGCTGCGAAATGGAACAGGCCTCGGCCGCACGCCCGAAATGGCCGTGACGGGCCAGCGCGTCGAAATAGCGGAGCTGTCGGAGGGTAATCTGGAACATCAGATAATCTTATCGGTTCGATCACTAAAATCAACTTCCCCTGATGGATGGGCCTGCTTAGATTGCCTCCAATCCGATCCGGAGCCCTCAGGAGAAAACCATGGACGATAAAAGCAAATGCCCGTTCTCGGGCGGCAATCGCGCGCGCACAAACCGCGACTGGTGGCCCGACGCGCTCGATGTTTCGGTTCTTCACCGCAATTCCGATCTCTCCGACCCGATGGGCGAAGCGTTCGACTACGCCAAGGAGTTCAAGAGCCTCGACCTCAACGCCGTGATCAAGGACCTGACGGCCTTGATGACGGATTCGCAGGAATGGTGGCCGGCCGACTTCGGTCACTATGGCGGCCTGATGATCCGCATGGCCTGGCATAGCGCGGGCACCTATCGCATCACCGACGGCCGCGGCGGCGCCGGTGCCGGTCAGCAGCGCTTCGCCCCGCTCAACAGCTGGCCTGACAACGCCAACCTCGACAAGGCGCGCCGGCTGCTGTGGCCGATCAAGCAGAAATATGGCCGCAAGATCTCGTGGGCCGATTTGATGATTCTGGCCGGCAACGTCGCGCTGGAATCGATGGGCTTCAAGACGTTTGGCTTTGCGGGTGGCCGCGCCGACGTGTGGGAGCCGGAAGAGCTGTTCTGGGGTCCTGAAGGCACCTGGCTCGGCGACGAACGCTACAGCGGCGAACGCCAGCTCGCCGAACCGCTCGGCGCGGTGCAGATGGGTCTGATCTATGTCAACCCGGAAGGCCCGAACGGCAATCCGGACCCGGTTGCTGCGGCCAAGGACATTCGCGAAACCTTCTTCCGCATGGCGATGAACGACGAAGAGACCGTGGCCCTGATTGCCGGTGGTCACTCCTTCGGCAAGACCCACGGTGCCGGCGATCCGTCGCTGGTCGGAGCGGACCCGGAAAGCGGCGCGATCGAGGATCAAGGTCTCGGCTGGAAGAGCAAGCATGGTACCGGCATCGGCGCCGACGCCATCACCGGCGGTCCGGAAGTCACCTGGACCCAGACGCCCACCAAGTGGAGCAATCTGTTTTTCGAGAACCTGTTCAAATACGAGTGGGAGCTGACCAAGAGCCCGGCCGGCGCCAAGCAGTGGAAGGCGAAGGGCGCGCAAGCCGATATTCCGGATGCGTTCGACAAGTCGAAGAAGCATTTGCCGACCATGCTGACGACCGACCTGTCGCTGCGCTTCGACCCTGCCTACGAAAAGATCTCGCGGCGCTTCCTGGATAATCCGGAGCAGTTCGCCGACGCGTTCGCGCGGGCCTGGTTCAAGCTCACTCATCGCGACATGGGCCCGGTCGCGCGCTACCTCGGCCCGCTGGTGCCGAAGGAAACGCTGATCTGGCAGGATCCGATCCCGGCGGTCGATCATCCCGTCATCGGCGAGGCTGACGTTGCCGCGCTGAAGACGAAGATCCTCGGCTCCGGCCTGTCGGTGTCCCAGCTCGTCTCGACCGCGTGGGCGTCGGCCTCGACGTTCCGCGGCTCCGACAAGCGCGGCGGCGCCAACGGCGCGCGCATTCGTCTCAGCCCGCAGAAGGATTGGGATGTCAACGCGTCGGCCGACCTCAAGACGGTTCTTTCGAAGCTCGAAGCGATCCAGAAGGATTTTGGCAAGAAGGTCTCGCTGGCCGATCTGATCGTGCTCGGCGGCTCTGCGGCGGTCGAAAAGGCCGCCAAGGATGCCGGGCTCGATGTGAAAGTGCCGTTCACGCCGGGTCGCGCGGACGCCTCACAGGATCAGACCGACGTCGAGTCCTTTGTGCCGCTGGAGCCGCGCGCCGATGGCTTCCGCAACTATGTCAACGGCAAGAAGCATCAGTTCATGAAGGAGGAGGAGGCGCTGATCGACCGCGCGCAGTTGCTGCGGCTGACCGGGCCGGAGATGACGGCTCTCGTCGGCGGCCTTCGTGTCCTCGGCGCCAATGCCGGCAACTCCAAGCACGGTGTGTTGACGAGCAAGCCCGGCACGTTGACGAACGACTTCTTCGTCAACCTGCTCGACATGAACACGCAGTGGCAGCCGGCCGGCTCCGGCGGCGGATATGAGGGCCGCGACCGCAAGACCAACGCGGTCAAGTGGACCGCCACCCGCGTCGACCTGATCTTCGGCTCGCACTCCCAGCTCCGCGCTTTCGCGGAGGTCTATGGCTGCGCGGACTCGAAGGAAAAGTTCGCCAAGGATTTCGTGGCGGCCTGGACCAAGGTGATGAACCTCGATCGCTTCGACGTCGCCTGATCGCGAAC
>Ga0102590_1000473_pt1 | contig 88805 bp, 58 predicted proteins | sample AraplaMF_Col_mMF_FD_76859 | JGI IMG/M metagenome (GOLD analysis project Ga0102590, IMG submission 76859) | Arabidopsis root microbial communities from the University of North Carolina, USA - plate scrape MF_Col_mMF | ecosystem: Host-associated > Plants > Roots > Endosphere | place: USA... | reverse complement strand
CCGATGATGCCGATCACCCCCAGGTCGTTGCCGGTGATCCACAGGGCCAGCAGCGCCCCGACCCCCGCCGACGGCAGGGTCGACAGGATGGTCAGCGGGTGGATGTAGCTCTCGTAGAGCACGCCCAGCACGATGTAGACGCAGACCACCGCCGCCAGGATCAGCCACAGCTGGTTGCTGAGCGAGTTCTCATAGGCGCCGGCCGCGCCCAGGAAGGTGTGGGTCACCGCCGTCGGCATGCCGATGTCCTTCATCGCCGCGCGGATGTCGTCCACCGCCTTGCCCAGCGAGACGCCCGGCGCGGTGTCGAAGCCGATCGTGGTGGCCGGGAACTGCGAGACGTGGGTCACTTGCAGCGGGGCGGTCTGTTCCCTGATGGTCGAGATCGCCGACAGGGGCGTGGGACTGCCGCCGCCGGTCTTCAGGTTCAGAAGGCCCAGCGACTCCGGCGCGGTCAGCAGGCCGGGCTTGGCCTCGAGGATCACCCGGTACTGGTTGGTCTCGGTGAAGATGGTCGAGACGATCCGCTGGCCGAAGGCGCTGTACAGGGCGTCGTCGATGTCCGAGGCGGTGATCGAAAGCCGCGCGGCGGTGTCGCGGTCGACGTCGACATAGGCGGCGGCCCCCGTGGCGCTGGCGTCACTATAGACGTTGCGCACCGACTTCACGCTGGCCAGCCGCGCGGCCAGCTTGCCGGCCCACGTCTTGACCGTCGCGGTGTCGGCGCCCTCCAGCGACAGGCGGTAGAGGGTCGGGCCGGTCTCGGCGTCGATGGTCAGGTCCTGGGTCGGCTGCAGGTACAGCGTGACCCCCGGCACGGCGGCCACGCGGTCGCGCAGCCGCTGCATGATCTTCTCCTGCGAGCCGTCGCGGTCGGCCTTAAGGTTGATCAGCATCTGGCCGGTGTGGAGCATCGAATTGTTGGCGCCGTCGACGCCGATGAAGGAGCTGAGGCTCTCCACCGCCGGATCGTCGAGGATGGCCTTGGCCGCCTGCTGCTGCAGCCCGGCCATGCGATCGTACGAGACCGACTGCTCGACCTCGGTGCGGGCCTGCAGCTGGCCGGTGTCCTGGGTCGGGAACAGGCCCTTGGGGATGATCAGGTAGAGGAAGGCGGTCAGGGCGAAGGTGGCCACGGCGACGACCAGGGTCGCCTTCTGGCGTTCCAGAACCCAGTTCAGACCCCGTTCGTAGTGGTGCTCGACCCGTTCGAACACCGCCTGGGACTTGCGGGCGATGGGACCCTGCGGCTCGTGGCCCTCGCCCTCCCCGGCCGGCCTCAGCCAGCGGGCCGACAGCATCGGGGTCAGGGTCAGGGAGACCACGGCCGAGATCAGGATGGTGATCGCCAGGGTGATGGCGAACTCGCGGAAGAGGCGCCCGACCACGTCGCCCATGAACAGCAGCGGGATCAGCACCGCGATCAGCGACACGGTCAGGGAGATGATCGTGAAGCCGATCTCGCGCGCGCCCTGCAGAGCCGCCGCCATCGGCTTGACGCCCTTTTCCAGGTGCCTGGAGATGTTCTCGATCATGACGATGGCGTCGTCGACCACGAACCCCGTGGCGATGGTCAGGGCCATCAGGCTGAGATTGTTCAGCGAGAAGCCCAGCAGGTACATCACCCCGCACGAGCCGATCAGCGAGATCGGCACGGCCAGGCCGGCGATCAGGGTGGCGCGCAGGCTGTGCAGGAAGAAGAAGATCACCACCACGACCATCACCACGGCCAGCAGCAGCTCCATCTCCACATGGTGGACCGAGCCGCGGATGCCGGTGGTCCGGTCGGCCAGCACCTTGACGTCGAGACTGCCCGGAAGGCCGGCCTCGAGCTCTGGCAGCTTGGCCTTGATGGCGTCGACGGTCTTGATGACGTTGGCGCCCGGCTGGCGCTGGACGTTGACGATGATCGCCGGGGTTTCGTTGGCCCACGCTCCAAGACGGGTGTTCTCGGCGCTCTGCACGACCTGGGCGATGTCGCGCAGGCGGATCGGGGCGTTGTTCTTGTAGGTGACGATCAGGTTCGAATAGTCGTCGACCGTCAGCAACTGGTCGTTGGCGTTGATGGTGTAGGCGCGGGTCGGTCCGTCGAAGCTGCCCTTGGCGCTGTTGGCGTTGGCGCTGCTGATCGCGCTCTGCACATTGGCCAGGGTGACGCCGTAGGAGGCCATGGCCTGGGTGTCGGCCTGGATGCGGATGGCCGGACGCTGGCCGCCGCTGAGGGTGACCAGGCCCACGCCCGACACCTGGCTGATCTTCTGGGCCAGTCGGGTGTTGACCAGGTTCTGCACCTCGGTCAGCGGCAGGGTGTCGGAGGTGACCGCCAGGGTCAGGACCGGGGCGTCCGCCGGATTGACCTTGGCGTAGACCGGCGGGGCCGGCAGATCGGCCGGCAGCAGGCTGTTGGCCCCGTTGATCGCCGCCTGCACCTCCTGCTCGGCCACATCAAGGCTTTCGCCGAGATTGAACTGCAGGGTGATGATCGAAGCGCCGGCCGTACTGACCGAGCTCATCCGCGACAGGCCCGCCATCTCGCCCAGCTGGCGTTCCAGGGGGGCGGTGACCGTCTGGCTCATCACCTCTGGGCTGGCGCCGGGATAGAGGGTCTGGATCTGGATCGTCGGATAATCGACCTGCGGCAGGGCCGACAACGGCAGCAACCGGAAGCCAACCAGGCCGGCCAGGACGATGGCCGCCATGAACAGCGCCGTGGCGACGGGCCGCTGGATGAAGGGACGCGAGGGGTTCATGGCGCGGGCCTATTCGGCCTGTTGCTGACGGCGACGGCGATGCTCGCCGCCCTGCCCCTGACCGCCCTCGCCCCGCTTACCGGCCCATTGCCCCTTGCCCTTGCCCGTGCGCCCCGCGACCTGGCCCGGCAGCTGCACCTTGCCGCCCTCGCGCAGGCGGTCGCCGCCCTCGGTGATCACCTTCTCGCCGACCGTCAGGCCGCTGGTCAGCGACACCTGCGTGGTGGTCGAGGGACCGGCGACGACCTTGCGCTTGTGCACCACCTGGCCTTCGCCCAGCACCCAGACGAAGGCGCCGTCGCTGCTCTGGCGCAGGGCCGTGGCCGGCACGACCACGGCGTTCCTGATGGTGTCCAGCTCCAGGCGGACATTGACGAACTGGCTGGGGAACAGCGTCCCGCCGGCGTTGAGGAACCGGGCCTTGGCCTTGACCGTGCCGGTGCCCGTGTCGACGACGTTGTCGAGGGTCGAGAAGGTCCCGGCGCCGAGCGTGGTGGTCCGCGTCCGATCCAGGGCGATGACCGGCAGCGCCGCGCCGCTGTTGGCCCGCGCGCCGATGCGCGGCACGTCGTCCTGCGGAACCGTGAATTCCACATCGATCGGCGAGACGGTGGTGATCACCGCCACCCCGTTGGTGTCGCCCGCCCCGATATAGTTGCCCACATCGACGACCCGCAGGCCCACCCGGCCGCTGACCGGGGCGACGATCCGCGCATAGCCGACATTCAGCCGGGCCGTGCCGACGGCGGCCTTGTCGGCCATCACCGTGCCCTGCAGCTGCTTGACGGTCGCGGCCTGGGTGTCGACGTCCTGGCGGGCGATGGAGTCCTGGGCCAGCAGCGTCTGGTAGCGCGCCAGGGTGACCTGGGCGTTGGCCAGCTGGGCCTCGTCGCGGGTCAGGTTTCCCTGGGCCTGCATCAGGTCCATCTGGAACTGGCGGGGATCGATCTGCACCAGCGGCTGGCCGGCGCGGACCATCTGGCCTTCCCTGAACATCACCTGGGTGATCACGCCCGCCACCTGCGGCCGAACGGTGACGGTCGCGGCCGGGGTCACCGTGCCCAGGGCCTCGATCACCACCGGCAGGTCGGTCTGGGTCGCCGTGGCGACCGCCACGGTGCTGGCCGGACCGCCACGCCGTCCGCCGCCGAAGCCGCCGCCCGGGCCGCCTGGGCCGCCGGGCCCGCCGGCCGCGTCGCCCTCGCCCTTGGGCGCGTGCATCAGGCTCCAGGCCAGCCACACCACGCCCGCCAGCACCGCCAGGGCGATCGCGCCTCCGATGATCTGCGCCTTGCGGCTGACGGGGCGGATCGGTCGGTGGGGTTCGGTCATCGAGATCTCGGGCGCGCGGGGCTATGGAGAGCGGACGAACGCTACTGTCCGAAGCACCAAACGCTACAGTGGCGAAACGGATGCTCGTACGGTCGCGCTCGGCGGCCGCGTCAGCGGTCGCTCGCAGCCTTACTTGCCCGGCCACGTTGCCTGCGCATTTCAAGGTCGAAACTTGCGCCGCCGCATCTTTGCCGCCAGTTGGCGAGCGGCGTCGAGGCCCAAGGTGCGCCTAGGCGCCGTTCAGCCGCCAGGCGAACCGGGTGGCGATGGTCACCGCGCCGTCCTTGCCGCCCGCCGGTCCGTCCAGCGCCTCGCTCTCGATGAACTGCAGGCCGGCCTCCTTCTGGGACCGCCAGACCACGCGAGTCAGGTGAACCCGCTTGGCGATCGAATCGACCAGGAAGATCCCCTCCTCGGGCAGGGCCAGGTCGGCGAGCGAGACCCGCGCCCCACCGTCGGCGATGTCGATCAGCGAGCACTTCCACGCCTTGCGCCCGTCGACCAGATAGGCCTTGCGCTTGGTCGGCATGCGGGGATGAACCCGCTGCTCGACACCGCATGATCCGTATTCGACATCTGATCGCATGGCCGCAACCCTAGCGCGGCACGGTTAACGGATGGCGCCGCTTGGAGAAGCTTTGCTATTGCGAGCGAGCCGCCTCAACACAAAGTCTGTGGGAAACCGACAATCAGTTGATCCAGCCGCCGTCGATGATGTGGATCTGGCCGGTGGTGAAGGCCGACTCGTCGCTGGCCAGGTACAGCGCCAGCTGCGCCAGTTCCTCGGGCTTGCCCAGGCGCCCCATCGGCTGGCGGGCGGTGAAAGCCTGGCGGGCGGCCTCGTAGTCGCCGGTGTCCGCCAGGCGCTGGTTCAGGGACGGCGTCTCCACCGTGCCCGGGCAGATGGCGTTGCAGCGGACGCCCTGCCCCACGAAGTCGGCCGCCACGGCCTTGGTCAGGCCGATCACCGCGGCCTTGGTCGCCCCGTAGGCGAAGCGGCCGGGCACGCCTTTGATCGAGCTGGCCACCGACGCCATGTTGACAATCGATCCGCCGCCGGCCGCCAGCATGGCCGGCAGGAACGCGCGGATCATCCGGTACATGGCGTTGACATTGAGGTCGTTGGAGAACGCCCAGGCCGCCTCGTCGCAGTCGAGGATGGTGCCGGAATGCACGAAGCCGGCGCAGTTGAACAGCACGTCGATCGGGCCCAGCTCGGCGGCCAGGTCGGTGATGGCCTTCGGATCCAGCACGTCCAGGCGACGGGTCTCGCAACCCGCGACCTGCGCCAGCAGGGCCTCGTTGACGTCGGTGGCGATCACCCGCGCGCCTTCGCGGGCGAACAGCTCGGCGCTGGCCTTGCCGATGCCTTGCGCGGCCGCCGTGACCAGGGCGGTCTTGCCGGAAAGTCTTCCCATCTCGATTGCTCTCTAACTGGCCCGCCGAAGCGGAAGGCAGGCCGGACCGATCGGGTCGAAGGCCTTGTAGGTGAGGATGAATTCCTGGTGGCCCAGGACCTCGGAAACCGTGCGCCGCCCTCCCGCCACGGCCAGGACCAGGTCATGGATCTCGGTCCCGACCTCGTCGAGGGTCCCGCGCCCCTCCATGATGCGGCCGGCGTCGACGTCCATGTCGCCGCTCAGCTTGCGATAGGTCTCGGGATTGGCGCAGATCTTGATGACCGGCGAGATCGCCGACCCGACCACCGAGCCGCGACCGGTGGTGAACAGGGTGATGTGGGCGCCGCAAGCGATCAGCTCGACGATCTCGGCGTTGTCGGAGATGTTGGGAAAACCGAAGCGCACCTCGCCGTCGGGCACCACGTCCAGCAGGTAGAGGCCCCCGCTGGGCGGCAGGTCGCCGGGCTTGAGGATGCCGACGATCGGCGCCGAGCCGGACTTGGAATAGGCCCCCATCGACTTTTCTTCCTGGGTGGTCAGCCCGCCCTCGGCGTTGCCCGGCGCGAAGCTGCCGTAGCCCATGACGGTGTAGTAGGCCTCGGCCTTCTGGACGCTGCGCTCCAGCTCCAGGCCCAGCTCCGGCGTGATCGCCCGGCTGGCCATGATCGCCTCGCAGCCGACCAATTCGCCCGTCTCCTCGAACACGCAGGCCGCGCCGTCGGCCCCCAGCCGGTCGAACGCCCGCCCGACGGCCGGATTGGCGGTGATGCCGCTGGTGCCGTCCGAGCCGCCGCAGATCGTGCCGATCACCAGCTCCGAGACCGCCATGGGCGCCAGGGGCGTCTGGTCGGCGACGGCGCGCAGGCGGGCGACCGCCTCCAGCCCCTTGGCGATGGTGCTGGCCGTGCCGCCGTTCTCCTGGATCACCAGGGTCTCGACCGGCCGCCCGCTGGCCTCGATGGTCGCCCGCAGTTGTTCGCGATTGAAGCTCTCGCAGCCCAGCGAGACCAGCAGCACGCCGCCGACATTGGGGTGCGTCGTGATCGCCTGCATCACCTTCAACGCATAGGCGTTGGGATAGCAGCCGGGAAAGCCGATCAGGTGCGTGTCGGTGTCGTCGCTCTTGGTCACGATCGCCCGGGCGACGTGATGGGCGCATTCGACCAGATAGGCGACGGCCACAACGTTGCGGATGCCCTTGCGGCCGTCGGCCCGGAGATAGCCGCGCAGCGTGTGCGACATGGTCATGATCCTTCCGCGCCCGTCGCCTGCCGGGTGTGGCTGGCGATGTAGTCGCTCTTCATATTGTGCAGATGGACGTGGCCGCCAGCGGCGACCGGCGCGGTGATCGAGCCGATCGGCGCGCCGTACTTGAGCACCTTGTCGCCCACAGCCAGGGCCCGGCGGGCCAGCTTGTGGCCGACGCCGACATCGGCGCCGGACGTCGCGACCTGGCCGTCGATCACCAGGGCCTGACCCGCGCGCACCGGCGCGCTGAGCACCAGCACATTGTCGTCGGGGTGAAGCAGGATCAGGCTCATCGGGGCTCCCTGGGCGTCGGCGCGTCCGGATGCAGCAGGGTCTCGGCGCGAAGATCGTCCCACAGGGCGTCCGGAATGGCGTGCGCCGCCCAGGCCAGGGCCTGGCGCACCTGCTCGGGGCTGGACATGCCAGGAATAACGCTCGTCACTTGCGGATGGGCCAACGGAAACTGCAGGGCGGCGGCGGCCAGGGGCGTGGCGTGGGCCAGGCAGACGGCCTCCAGCTTGCGGACGCGATCGAGGATCTCGGCCGGGGCGGCGCCGTAGTTGTAGTGGGCGCCGGCCCCCGCGCCCTCGACCAAGATCCCCGAATTGAACGGCCCGCCGACGATGATCGACACCTCGCGGGCGGCGCAGCGCGGCAGGAAGCGGTCCAGCGCCGTCTGTTCCAGCAGGGTGTAGCGGCCGGCCAGCAGGAAGACGTCGAAATCGCCCTCGTCCAGCGCCGCGTCGCAGACCTCCCATTCGTTGACGCCCAGGCCGATCGCGCCGACCGCGCCGCTGTCGCGCAAGGCGCGCATCGCCCTGTAGCCGCCGTCGAAGAACTGGCGACGGCGCGCGGCGTCCTCGTCGCCGTGGGTCAGCGCGCCGAGGTCGTGGGCCAGAAGCACGTCGACGTGGTCGCGCTTCAGGCGTCCCAGGCTGGCCTCGAAGGAACGCATGACCCCGTCATACGAGTAGTCGAACACCGGCTCGAACGGCGCGGCGCCGACGAAGCCGTGGCGTTCGGCCGCCGGGTCGGCCTCCGGCGCCGGGCGCAGCAGCCGGCCCACCTTGGTCGAGATCCGGGCGTTCGCCGGCAGCACCTCGCCCAGGCGTGTCTCGCTAAGGCCGAAGCCGTAGTGCGGCGCGGTGTCGAAGTAGGCGAGCCCGGCCGCCAGGGCCGCCTCGATCGTTTCGCGCGCGGCGTCGTCGCTCATGGCGGCGTAGAGGTTGCCGACCGCTGCGGCTCCGAAACCCAGCGGCGGCAGGTCCAATCGGCCGAGGCCCTCCGCCCGGTCGCGGGAGGATATCTGCGCGTCGGCGAAGATCACTGGAATTGGCCTCCAAGTTCCACGGAGATTTCGTCGGCCGCCGCCCGGATGGCCGCGATCGTGTCGGGCACGGGGATGGCCGTGGGTGTTTCGACATAGGGCGAGGTCAGGGCCGCGGCGACGCCTTCGGGCCCGAAGATCGGCGCCGACAGGTCGACCACGAGCCGGGTCACGCCGCTGGACGCCTGGACGTGCTGGTCGGCCCTGGCCTTTTCGGCCTTGGCCTCGAACTTGGCCCAGGCGGTCCGGCTGACGGTGGGCTCCAGGCGGGCGCGCCACTCGTCCCGGACCCGCTTGGGCTGGAAGGCGTAGAGCACCAGGCCCGAGGTCGCCTCGACGATGGCCCGGTGATAGCCGACGCGCACCGAGAAGCCCTGGTTGCCTGGGGCTTCGATCCTGGCCACCACCACCATCTCGGCGGCGCTGGCCACCGCCAGGTGGCACGACTGGCCGATCGTCTCGGACAGGCGCCGCATCACGGGCAGGGCCGCCTCCAGCACGCTCTTGGCCGGCGCCCGGGTCATGCCCAGCGAGAACAGCTTGTTGGTCAGCACCAGGCCGTCGCCGGCCGGCGTGTTGGCGACATAGCCCCGCTGCTCCAGCACCTGGACCATGCGGAACAGCTCGCTGACGGACCGGTTCAGCGCCGCGGCGATCTGGACCATGCCCATGGGCATGCCGCGCGCCGCCAGCAGCTCGAGGACGTCCAGGCCCTTCTCGAGGGCCGGGGCGCGGTATTTGGCGGACGTTTCTTCGGACTCGGTCATGGCCCTATATCCGATAGAAGCGGCGGGATGTCCCGCCGAACAGGGCCGCCAGTTCGTCCGGATCGGTCAACCCGCTAAGCTCCCTGGCCAGGGTCAGCCAGCCGCCGTAGTCGCCCGCCAGGTTCAGCACCGGCCAGTCGCTGCCCCACATCAGGCGCTCGGACCCGAAGGCGGCGACCAGATGGGCGACATAGGGCGACAGGGCCTCGCCCCCCTGCCCCGGCGCGGCTTCGGTCAAGAGACCCGACAGCTTGCAGAACACGTGCGGCAGCGCCGCCAGGGCGTCGATTCCCCGCTTCCAGGCGCCGTCGCCGTCGCCGGCCGCGATCGGCGGCTTGGCGCCATGGTCGATGACGATGGCCAGGTCGAGCCGGCGGCTGGCCAGGGCCAGCAGATGCGGCAGATGCCGGGTCAGGACCAGGGCGTCCAGGGAAAGGCCATGGGCGACCATCGCGTCCAGCGCGGGGTCCAGGCCCGGCGCGGCGATCCAGGCGTCGTCGTCGAGGCTCTGCAGCATCGGCCTCAGGCCGCGAAGCTTGGGATTTCGGCTCAGCTGCGCGATGCGCGCCGGGGCCGTGGGCGACGCGAGGTCCGCCCATCCGACCACGCCCAGCACCAGCGGCTCATCCGCCGCCACCGCCAGCAGCCAGTCCGTGTCGCGATCGTCGGGCTGGGACTGCACCAGCACGCAGCCCGCCAGGCCCAGGGGCGCCGCGATCGCCGCCAGGTCGGCAGGGCCGAAGTCGCGGTGGATGACCGCCAGGTCCGGCGTCGGCCAGGAGAAGCCGTTCTCGCCGACGCGCCAGAAATGCTGGTGGGCGTCGATCAGCACGAGACGATCGCCTTGATGACCCCGGCCTGGGGCTCCATCCAGCCTGGCAGGGCCTGGGCGACTTCCGCCAGGGTCGCGGCGTGGGTGTTCAGGGCCTTGGTCGGGACCTTGCCCGCCCGCATCGCCGCAACCACCGCGTCGAAGTCCTCCGGGGTGGCGTTGCGGCTGCCCAGCAGCGTCGTTTCGCGCTTGTGGAACTCCGGGTCCGAGAAGGCGATGTTGGCTCCGACCACGGAGATCAGCACATAGGCGCCGCCATGGCCCACATAGGCGAAGCCCGCCTCCATGGCCTTGGGGTTGCCGGTGGCGTCGAAAACCACGTCGAAGAAGTCGCCGTCCGTGAGATCGGACAAGGCCTGTCGCGTGTCGTCGTTCAGGGTCGCGATATGGTCCACGCCCAGCTGGTCGCGACAGAAGTCCAGGCGGTCCAGACGACCATCCAGCGCCGTGACGATCCCGCCCTCGAGCTTGGCGAACAGCGCCGCGGCGATGCCGATCGGCCCGGCGCCGACCACCAGCACCGACTGTCCCGGCGTGATGGCGGCCCGGCGCACGGCGTGGGCGCCGATGGCCAGGAACTCGATCATCGCCGCCTCGTCCAGGCTGATCCCCTCGGCCTTGCGGACGAAACCTTGGGGAACGGCCAGATACTCGGCCATGCCGCCGTCGCGGTGCACGCCCAGCACCTGGATGTTCATGCAGCAGTTGGGCTTGGCCTTGCGGCAGGCCGCGCAAGTCCCGCAGGACATGTAGGGCATCACATAGACCGGGTCGCCGGGAACCAAGTCGCCGCCCACCGGCGCCGCAACCACCTCGCCGGCCAGTTCGTGGCCCATCACGCGCGGATAGGCCAGGAACGGCTGGGTCCCGCGATAGATGTGCATGTCGGTGCCGCACACGCCCACGCGACGCACACGGATCAGCACCTCGCCATCCGCCGGCTCGGGGATCGGGCGCCGCTCCAGGACCAGCTGTCCCGGAGCGGCGCAGACGAGGGCGTCCATCATCAGTGGGCTCCTGCCGGAGCGGCCTTCAGGTCCTCGCGCGTTGCGCGGCCGGCCGTGAAGCCGAACAGCCCGACCACCGCGAAGCAGGCGCAGGGCACCAGGATGGCCAGGTCGATGGCGCTGGCGTCCGAGACCGCGCCCATCAGCGTCGTCAGCACCGCGCCGCCGATGATGCTCATCACCAGGAAGGACGAGCCGGTCTTGGTCAGCGGCCCAAGCCCCTTCAGCGAGCCCGCGAAGATGGTCGGGAACATGATCGACATGAAGAAGCTGGTCGAGGCCAGGGCGTAGAGCCCGGTCTTGCCGCCCACCAGGGCCGCCACCAGGGTCAGGCCGACATTGATCGCCGCGAACAGGCCCATCAGCAGCGAGGGGCGCACCCGGCTCATGGCGGCCGTGCCGATGAAGCGCCCGGCCATGAAGCCGACCAGCGACCAGGACAGATAAGCGGCGGCCGCCTTCTCGCCCATTCCCGGCACTTCGTGCTGGGCGTAGCGGATCATGTAGCTCCACACCCCGACCTGGGCGCCGACATAGAAGAACTGGGCCGCCACGCCGAACACGAACCGGGGCCGGGCCAGCAGGGCCGGGATCGCCTTGGCGGCCGGCAGGCCGGCCTCGTCCTCGTCGGGATCGGGCCGCCCCGCCTGGTGCGGAAACTTCGTGAAGGCCACCAGCAGCGCCCAGGCCAGCACCACGGCGGCGATGACCAGGTACGGAACTTGGGTCGAATGGGCCTCGGCGGTCTGGAAGGCGTTCAACTGGGCCGGCGTCATGGCGGCGAACTCGGCCTTGGTCGGTTCGACGCCCGACAGGATGAACTGGCGCCCGACCACCACAGCGGTGATCGACCCCAGGGGATTGAAGGCCTGGGCGAAGTTGAGGCGCTGCTCGGCCCGGGCCGGATCGCCCAGCACGGTGATCAGCGGATTGGCCGAGGTCTCCAGGAAGGCCAGGCCCGAGGCCAGAACGAACAGGGCGGCCAGGAACCAGGAATATTGCCGCGCCTCGGCGGCGGGCCAGAACAGCAGGGCGCCCAGGCCGAACAGCAGAAGGCCCACGATCACCGCGGCCTTGTAGCCGTAACGGCGCATCACCGCGCTGGCCGGCAGGGCCAGGAAGAAATAGCCCAGATAGAAAGCCATCTGCACCAGGCCCGACTGCAGATCGGTAAGGAAGAAGGCCTTCTTCAAATGCGGAATCAGCACGTCGTTGAGGTTGTTGGCGACGCCCCATAGAAAGAACAAGGCGACGATAAGCACGAGCGGGGCGAGGGCCGTCCGCTCCGATGGACGTTGTTCCATGGGGCTTCCTTCCAGGGGGACGATTGACCCGGCCCCGTTTATCTGGGACGGAAGTCACCACATATGAAGTGGCGCGTCAAATATGAAAGAGCGCCCTGAATTCAATGGAGGAAAACGCCATGGCCACGCGGCATTGCCTCGCGCTGGATCTTCACGATGATCCCGAGACCATCGCCGCCTACCGGCACTGGCACGCGCCCGGCGGCCCTCCGGCGGCCGTGACCGAGTCGATCCGCCGGGCCGGAATCCTCGACATGCAGATCTGGCTGACCGGCCCCCGGCTGTTCATGATCATGGAGACCGGGCCGGACTTTTCCCCCGAAGCCAAGGCGGCCGCCGACGCCGCCGATCCCGACGTCCAGGCCTGGGAGGCGCTGATGGGCAAGCTGCAGAAGGCGTTGCCCTGGGCCGCGCCCGGCGAGAAATGGACGCCGGCCGAGCAGATCTTCAGCCTGGCCGAGCAACCCTGAGGCGCTTCACGCCACGAACGGGAACGGTGACAGGGCCTTGCTGGACTCCTCGACCAGCAAGGTCCGGTTGATCGGCGCGGCGGCCCGCTGCGGACAGGCCGGCCGCTCGCAGATCCGGCATGACGGGCCGATCTCGACCGCCGCCGGCGCGGCGATGTCCAGGCCCCGGGCATAGACCAGCTTGCCGGCGTGCTTGAGCTCGCAGCCCAGCCCCACGACCAGTTCGTCCTCCAGCCCCGCCTGGAGGCCCGACACCCTCCGCACGGTGCGCGACAGGGTGAAGTAGCGCTCACGATCGGGGGTCTCGATCACCTGGGTGACGATCCGGCCCGGGGTCTTGAAGCTGTCATGGACGTTCCAGCGCGGACAGGCGCCGCCGAACCGCGAGAACGGGAACGGCCCGGCCGCGAACCGCTTGGAGATGTTGCCGGCCGCGTCCAGCCGCATCATGAAGAACGGCACGCCGCGCGATCCGGGACGGCTGAGGGTGGTCAGGCGCTGGGCGGCCTGCTCGTAGCTGATCCCGAACCGCGACCGCACCCGCTCGATGTCGTAGCCGCTGGCCTCCATGGCCGCGAGGAACGGCTCGTACGGCGTCATGATCGCCGCGGCCAGGTAGTTGTCGAGGAACACCTTGAGCAGCTGGCGCGTGGCGCGGTCGGGGGCCTGGAAGCGGTCGGTCAGGGCCGACAGGGTCTCGCCCGCCTCCATCAGGCCCAGTTGGTAGCACATGGCGAAGATCCGGCTGGCCGGGGCCAGGGTCTCCGACAGCATCAGCCGCTTGCGGTGGTGGTCATAGCGCCGCAACGACCCGGTCATGGTCTCGACCGGCATGACCCGCACCTGGATGCCGAAGCGCTCCAGCAGCCGGGCCCGCACGGCGGGTCCCAGGTCCTGGGGATCGGCCTTCATCGCCGCGACGATCGGCTCGGCGGCGGTCTCCAGCTCGGCGAAGTGGTTGCGCTGCGAGCCCACCAGGTCGCGCACCCAGTCGGTCGGCGAATGGGAGGACGCCGGCGCGGCCCCGTCCGGACGCTCGAAGGCGCCCAGGTCGATCAGGCGGCCACGATCCAGATAGGCGCGATAGAGCCGGGCCATGGCCTCGGCGATTCCCGGCGACAGCTCGGCCACCTCGGCCGCCTCGTGGCGGCTGACGCCCAGGTCGGCGAACATCTTGTCGGCCAGCACCTCGTCCAGGCCGGCCCCACCGCCGGGATCATCGGCCGACAGGCTGCGCAGATCCAGGTCGTAGGCGTCGGCCAGGCGCAGCAGGATCTGGGCCGTGACCGGGCGCTGGTTGCGCTCCAACAGGTTCAGATAGCTGGCCGAGACGCCCAGGTTCTCGGCCATGCGGCTCTGGGTGACGCCCAGGTCGCGCCGCAGCCGCTTGAGCCGGCCGCCGAGGAACAGCTTCTTTTCATGCGTCGCCATTCAGTCACGTTGTCACAGCTTTACAAGAATTACAAAGTCGATTTGTGACAAATTGCCTTCAATAGGTTCGACGCGGACCGCGCCACGACGCTTAGCTCCCCCCACGAACTTTCCGCCCGGCCATCCCCTGGCCGGCCGACGATGGGACCAAAGAGCCATGACGCTGCGCAAAACCTACGCCCAACACCGCCAAGAGCTGCTGGCCCGCTATCCCCAGGGCGCCACGCCGGGCGGCGTCGCCGTGGACGACATCATCCAGCTGAAGCTGCAGAACACCTTCTCGACCCATCTGGACATCGCCCGCGAAATGGCCGGGGTCATGCGGGCCGACATGGCCGCCTATGACGCCGACAGCGGCAGGTTCACCCAGTCGCTGGGCTGCTGGTCGGGCTTCCACGCCCAGCAGATGATCAAGTCGGTCAAGCGCCTGCGCGGCACGACCAAGGGGGCCTATGTCTATCTGTCCGGCTGGATGGTGGCCGGCCTGCGCAACCGCTTCGGCCACCTGCCCGACCAGTCGATGCACGAGAAGACCTCGGTGGTCGACCTGATCGAGGAGATCTACGTCTCGCTGCGCCAGGCCGACGAGGTGGCGATCAACGACCTGTTCAAGGTCCTGCGCGCGGCTCGCGACGCCGGCGACAAGGCGGCCGAGACGGCGGCGATCGCGGCCATCGACGACTTCGAGACCCATGTCGTGCCGATCATCGCCGACATCGACGCCGGCTTCGGCAACGAGAACGCCACCTACCTGCTGGCCAAGGAGATGATCAAGGCCGGCGCTTGCTGCCTGCAGATCGAGAACCAGGTCTCGGACGCCAAGCAGTGCGGCCACCAGGACGGCAAGGTCACCGTGCCGCGCGAGGACTTCATCGAGAAGCTGCGCGCCTGCCGCCTGGCCTTCGAGGAACTGGGCGTCGACGAGGGCGTGATCGTCGCCCGCACCGACAGCCTGGGCGCGGGCCTGACCCAGAAGGTGCCCGTCAGCCAGGAGCCGGGCGACCTGGCCAGCGACTACATCAAGTGGCTGAAGACCGAGGCCATCACCCCGGACAATCCCATCCTGCCGGGCGAGCTGGCGCTCTATCGCGACGGCCGGTTCGAGAAGCCCGTGCGCATGCCCAACGGCCTGTTCGCCTTCCAGGAGGGGACCGGCCGGGCGCGGGTGATCGAGGACTGCATCGCCTCGCTGACCCTGGGCGGCGCCGACCTGCTGTGGATCGAGACCGACACCCCCAATGTCGACGAGATCGCCTCGATGGTGGCCGAGATCCGCAAGGTCGTGCCCAACGCCAAGCTGACCTACAACAACTCGCCGTCGTTCAACTGGACCCTGAACCTGCGCCGCCAGGTGCGCGACCAGTGGATCGCACAGGGCAAGATCCACAAGGACAGCTATCCTGACGGTCCGGGGCTGATGTCGGCCGAGTTCGACGCCAGCGACCTGGGTCGCGAGACCGACGAGCGCCTGGCCCGCTTCCAGGTCGACATCTCGGCCCGGGCGGGAGTGTTCCACAACCTGATCACCCTGCCGACCTTCCACCTGACGGCCAAGAGCATGGACGAGCTGTCGCGCGGCTATTTCGGCGACGACCGGATGAAGGCCTACGTCAATTCGGTGCAGCGCGAGGAGATCCGCCGCGGCGTCTCGGCCGTCAAGCACCAGCACGAGGTGGGTTCGGACCTGGGCGACAGCTTCAAGGAGATGGTCGCCGGCGAACGCGCCCTGAAGGCCGGCGGCCACGCCAACACCATGAACCAGTTCGCCGCCGAATAGGCGCCGGACGCCCTTCCCTCTCCGTTCCACCCGATCGAGGATTCAACCATGACCGCCACGCAATTCGCTCCCGCCGCCATGCCGAACGCCTCCGACCAGCAACGGGCGGTCGATCGGGTGGCCGAGGCCGCCCACCGCCTGAACGAGGCGGTGCAGCGCGCCATCGCGGCCGGCTATTCGGTCGAGCTGGTGCGCACCTCGCGCCACCACGACGGCGCGGGCAACTGGGGCGACCAGATCGTCCCGACCGTCCGGCCCAATGGCGCCGCCAAGAGCGCCTGACATGCTTTGCGTGGTCCTCGCCCTTCGCCAGGCTCAGGATGAGGACCATTTTTGCCGCCGCGCTCCATCAGAAACCTCATCCTGAGCTTGTCGAAGGACGAGGTTTCGGCTCCCTACACGTCCCATACCCCATGGAAGTTCTCATGCCCCTCGACATCGCCGCCAACGTCCAGATCAACGGTCCTGTCGAGGGCCGCGCGGTGGAGATCCTGACGCCCGAGGCCCTGGCCTTCGTGGCCGACCTGCACCGCCGGTTCGACGCCCGCCGGCGCGAGCTTCTGGCGGCGCGGACGACCCGCCAGGCCCGCTTCGACGCCGGCGAGCTGCCCGATTTCCTGCCCGAAACCGCCGACGTCCGGGCCGGCGACTGGACCGTCGCGCCGATCCCGTCGGACCTGCAGGACCGTCGGGTCGAGATCACCGGCCCGGTCGACCGCAAGATGATCATCAACGCCCTGAACTGCGGGGCCAAGGTGTTCATGGCCGACTTCGAGGACGCCACCTCGCCGACCTGGGCCAACGTCCTGGAGGGCCAGGTCAATCTGATGGACCGCTGGGCGGGAGACCTGACCCACGTCGATCCCAAGTCCGGCAAGCGCTATGCGCTGGGAGCCAACCCGGCCGTCCTGAAAATCCGCCCCCGTGGCTGGCATCTGCCTGAACAGCACATGGAAGTGGATGGCCAGCCCGTCAGCGGAGCCTTGTTCGACTTCGGCCTGTACCTGTTCCACAACGCCGAGGCCGCCCTGGCCCAGGGCTCGGGCCCCTACTTCTACCTGCCCAAGCTGGAGAGCCATCTGGAGGCGCGCCTCTGGAACGCGGTGTTCGTCCACGCCCAGGCGACGCTGGGCCTGCCCGTCGGCACGATCAAGGCCACGGTGCTGATCGAAACCATCCCCGCCGCCTTCGAGATGGACGAGATCCTCTTCGAGCTGCGCGACCACATGGCGGGCCTGAACTGCGGCCGCTGGGACTACATCTTCTCGTTCATCAAGCGCCTGGGGCGCCGGCCGGAATTCCTGACGCCGGACCGCTCGGCCATGGTGATGGGCAAGGCCTTCCTGGGCGCCTATTCGCTGAAGCTGATCCAGACCTGCCATCGGCGCGGGGCCTTCGCCATGGGGGGCATGGCCGCCCAGATCCCGGTCAAGGACGACGACGCCGCCAACCAGGCCGCCTTCGCCAAGGTCCGGGCCGACAAGGAGCGCGAGGCCGGCGCCGGCCACGACGGCACCTGGGTCGCCCACCCCGACCTGGTGCCCGTGGCCATGGAGGTCTTCGACCGCCTGATGCCCGCGCCCAACCAGCTGGACAAGCGCCTGGCGGACCTGACGATCACCCAGGGCCAGATGCTGGAGTTGCACCAGGGCGCCCGCACCGAGGCGGGCGTGCGCGAGAACATCCGCGTCGGCGTGCGCTACACCCAGGCCTGGATCGAAGGCCGGGGCGCGGCGCCGCTCTACAACCTGATGGAGGACGCCGCCACGGCCGAGATCTGCCGCACCCAGCTGTGGCAGTGGATCCGCCTGGGCGCCGATCTGGCCGACGGCCGGCAGATGAGCTCCCAGCTGTTCGTCGGCCTGCTGACCGAGGAGATGGCCGACCTGCGCCGCGACTTCCCCTCGCCTCGCCTGGAGGACGCGGCGCTGCTGTTCTCGCGGATGGTGCTGTCCGACACGCTGGAGGAGTTCCTGACCCTGCCGGCGTACGAGCTGATCGCCTAGACGCGCGGCGTCATGGGAGCGCGGGAACGGCGGCCAGCGCCCGCACCGCGGCGATCACCGGCTCGGCCTCGGTCCGGGCCAGCCAGTCGGGGCTGACGTCGGCGAACTGCACCCGATGGTCCCGGCCGATCACCACGACGGTCGGCTGCGGCAGCTCCCAGGTCCCGGTTCCCGTCGTCTCGCCGATCGAGCCGCCCTTGGCGCGCTGGGCGGCCTGGCTGGCCTCGTCGGCGGTGTAGAGGATCCCGAACCGGCGGCCCAGCGTGTTGTCGGTGTCCGACGCTACCTTGAACGACAGGTCGTGGCGCGCGCGGATCTCGCCCAGGCGCTCGGGGACCTGCGGGCTGACGGCCACCAACGGCACGCCCAGGGCCTTCAACGTCGGCTGCAGCGCGCGCTCGTAGTAGGGCAGCGCGATGTTGCAGGCCGGGCAGCCGGCAAAGCGGAAGAACACCAGCACCACGGGCCCCTTGGCGGTCAGGCCCTTGAGGGTCAGTTCACCGCCCTCGACGTCCTTGAGGACGAAGGGCTCGACCACGCCGCCGACCTTGATCCAGGCGGCCGGATCGGCGGTCTCGACCAGGGTCGCGCGCTGGTCGACATTGATCTTCAGGGCGGCGGGATCCCAGGTGCGGACACGCTCGGCATGCAGATCGGCCAGCAGCTTGGCCAGGCTTTCTTGGCTCATCGGGCAGTCTCCTCGGCTTGAAGGGTCTTGTGGGCGGCGATTTCGATCGCCTGCAGACGGGCGCGCTCGAAGATCGAGCCCATGCGCCAGTGCTGGTTGCTGTGGGTGGCGGCGTGCTCGCCCCAGCCGGAGTCGCGACGGAACGCGCCCAGTTGGCCGGACGCCAGGGCCTGGTCGGAGGTGATCCCGGCCGGCGCCTCGCAGTCGGGCCAGACGAACAGGGCGTCGGATGCGCAATGCAGCTCGCACAGCAGGCAGGTCTGGCAGTCGGCCTGGCGGGCGATCACCGCCTTGCCGCCGGGGCCGACCTCCAGCACGTCGCTGGGACAGGCGTCGACGCAGGTCCCGCAGCCGGTGCAGCGTTCGTCGATGACGACCTCGATCATCAGGCCACCTCCGCCCGGGCCGAGGCCGTTTCGAACGCGGTCCAGACGCGATCCAGGCCGCCGGCGCGTTGGCGCGCGGCCAGCCGATGATCCAGGCCGGTCGCGTCCTCGCGGCGATGCATGCCCCGGCTCTCGCGCCGGGCCAGGGCCGAAGCCTTGCTCCAGCGTCCGGCGGCGACCAGGGCGGCGGCTTCCCGCGTTCGGAGGGACGCCCTGCCCGCGCCGCGCGCATGGGCGGCCAGTTCGATCCAGGCCTCGTCCAGCCGCTCGGCGGACCTGGCCAGGGCGGGACCGCGCCGGAAGATGTTGCGCTCGTAGTCGTTGAGCTCTTCACGCACGGTCTGGACCACGGCGCGCAGGTCGACGGGACGCTCGGCGCGGCTGGGCCTCAAGCCGGCGCGGCCCGTGGCCACCACCAGCGCATCCGCCTTCGCACCCTGCTCCAGGGCCAGCCGCGCGGCGCCCGCGCCCGCCCATTGGCCCGACGACAGCGCCCAGGAGGAATTGACCGCCCCGCCGCCCGAAATCGCGCCGGTCACCCGTTCCCGGCTGGCCGCGTCGCCGGCGGCGAACAGGCCCGGGACCTGGGTCTGGCAGGCCGGGTCCACCACCCGCAGGCCGCCGACGCCGCGCACCGTGCCCTCGGCGTGCAAGGTCACCTCGAAGCGGTCGCGATACGGGTCGATCCCCTTGCGGTCGAACGGCAGGACGAAGTTGGGCTGCACCTGCGGCATCACCCGCTGGATGTCCTCGGGCACGCGATCCAGGCGGCAGAACAGCGGCCCGGCCATCAGGGCCTTCGCCAGGTGCGGGGTGACGTCCGGGCCGTTGGGGATGTCGAGCTCGCGGTCGTCGGCGTCGAACCACCGCGCGAAGCTGTAGGCCATCGAGCGGGCCATGTTCGTGCCGGCCATGGCGGCGGTGTAGTAGTTGGTGAACTCCATGCCCGACAGGTCGGCGCCGGCCTCGACGCCCATCAGCAGGCCGTCGCCGGTGTTGGTCGCCGAGCCCAGCAGGCGCGAGGCGAAGGCGCAGCCGCCGGTGGCCAGCACCACCGCGCCGGCCCGGATCGTCCAGGACCGCTCGCCGCGCAGGGCCAGGCCCGATGCTCCGGCGATAGAGCCGTCGCCGTGCAGCAGCAGTTCCAGGGCCGGATGATGGTCGAGGATACGTACCCCCTGGGCCAGCGCCAGGTTCCGCATCGCCCGCATGTATTCCGGCCCGCGCAGGCCGCGATAGAACGGCTGCCCCTGGTCGTCGGTCGAGAAGTCGTAGTAGCCGCGCAGGGTTGGCAGACTGGTCCAGGTCAGGTCGAGGATCCGTCGCATCCAGTCCGGGTCGCCCAAACCCAGGGAGCGCTTCAGCCGGTCGGCCACCGCCGCTTCGCGATGCTCCGGCGGAACCCACCAGTGGCCGGGACCGGCCGTGGCGGTGACGCCGCTGGTCCCGCAATGGCCCTTGTCGGCCAGCACGACCTGCGCGCCTTCGCGGGCGGCGGCGATGGCGGCCCAGGTCCCGGCCAGGCCGCCGCCGATCACCAGCACGTCGGTCGCCGAGGTCAGATCGTGGCTCACGGCGCGACCGTCGCGTTGAACGAGCGGTCGAAGGCGCCGACCGGATCGCGGGTCGAGGTCACGGCGCCGGCCGCCCGGAAGCGGTCGAGCACCGCCCGCCCCTCGGCCACCGCCGCGTCGTCGATCGCCGACGGCGCGATGCGATAGTGCTGGACGGTGTACAGCGCCACGTCCGGCTGCAGGCCCGTCTCCTTCGACAGGGCGGCGGCGAACGCCTGCGGATGCTCGCCCGCCCAGCGCCGGGCCTTGGCCAGGCGGCGCAGGAAGTCCTCGACCTGCGGCCGCTTGCCGGCGATCGCCGCCTCGCTGGCCGCTTCGTAGCCGTAGCCGCTGAGCCGCCCGTCGCCGTCGGCCAGAATCGTGGCGTCGTCGTGCAGCTTGGCCAGGGCGACATACGAGCCCCAGGTGACCCAGGCGTCGATCGCCCCGCTGCTGAAGGCCGCCTTGGCGTCGCCGGGATTGAGGAACACGATCTGGACGTCGGCCGGCCTCAGGCCCGCGTCTTCCAGCAGCCGCAGCAGCAGGTAGTGGCCGATCGAGCCCCGGCCGGTGGCGACCTTCTTGCCGCGCAGCCCGGCGACGTCGCGGATGGTCGAGCCCTTGCGAACCAGCAGCGCCGTCGCCGAACCGCCGCTCTTGCCGGCCTGCACCGCCTTGATCCTGGCCCCGCCGGCATAGGCGAACAGGAACGGCGCGTCGCCGGCCTCGCCCAGGTCGACCGCTCCGGCCCCGACCGCCTCGAGCAGCGGCTGGGCGGCGGCGAACTCGCTCCATTCGATCTTGTAGGGAACGCCCTCCAGGGCGCCCGAGGCGATCAGAATCGCCTTGGTCCCGCCTCGCTGGCTGCCGACCTTGAGCGGGGCCTGACCGTCCCCTGCCCCGCCGGCCCCGCAGCCCGTCAGCAGGACGGCGGCGGTCAAGGCGGCGATGAGGCTGCGTCGTTGCATGGCGCCCTCCCTCAGAAGCGTTGGGTCAGGCGGGCGTAGTAGTAGCCGCCGGTGATGCCGAAGGGCGAGAAGAGGCCGAACTGGTTCATGCCGGTGTCGGCGTTGACGATGCCGATCTTGTCGGGATGCTCGTCGAACAGGTTGTTGGCCCCGATCGCCACGTTGGTGGTCGGACGGACATCCCAGGCGATGTCGAGGTCGGTCACCCACTTGGGACTGTAGGTCCGGTCCAGATCGGCGGAGGTTCCCGCCTCCGTGTACTGGCCATACCGCGTGGTCCGCAGGCTGGCGGTGACCGTGTCGCGGCTCCACAAGGCGGCGAGGATCAGCTTCTTGCGCGGCGTGCCGACGGTCAGGTCGGCGATCTTCTGGCGATCGAACAGCACCAGGTTCGGATTGACCGCCTTGAGGACGGCCGGGGTGTCGATCCGCCGGGTAATCCTGGTCTTGTTGAAGGCGTAGGCGGCGTTGAGGTTCAGGCGCCCCCAGCCGCCGAGATCGAAGGCGTATTCGCCGACCAGGTCCACGCCCGTCGTCCGCGTCGAGACGGCGTTGGTGTAGTAGGTCGCCGCCAGACCTTGCGGGAAGCGCGCCAGCAAGGGCGACAGGGCCGGCTGCGAGGCCAGCTGCGCCGCGCTGAGGTCCAGGTTGCTGGTGTCGACGATGCGGTCGTCGATGTCGATCCGATAGGCGTCCAGCGTGACCCGCAGCCGGCTGGTCGGCTCGGCGGTGATCCCGAAGCTGTAGTTGGTCGAGGTCTCGGGTTTCAGCGGCGTGGCGCCCAGGGCCTGGGCCTCGGCGGAATCGGCGCGCAGCACCTTGGTCGGGAAGGTCAGGTACTCGCCGGGCGTGCAGGGCGCGCCGCGGAAGACGTTGTTGGGCGCGGCGGCGCAGAGGCTGCCGTTGATGGTCGAGCTGGCGAACACCGACTGGGCCAGGGACGGGGCGCGGAAACCGTTGCTGACCGTGGCGCGCACCGCGTAGCCCGGCAGGAACTCCCAGCGCGTGGTCAGCTTGCCGCTGGTGGTGTCGCCCACGTCGCCGGTGTAGCGCTCGTGGCGACCGGCCACGCCGACGTACCAGGTTTCGGTCAGGTTGGTCCCGACGTCGACATAGGCGGCATAGACGTTGCGGCTGACCGAACCGGCGTCTTCGGGCGCCGTGCCGGCATAGGAGGCCAGGCCGGGATTGGGCCGCAGGCCGGCGAACGGCTGGCCGGCCGGGATCACGTAGTCGCCGACGATGTAGGACGCCTCGTCGCCCGGCTCGATCCGGAAATGCTCGTAGCGCTGCTCCAGGCCCCACGACACCTGGAGCGGCCGGGGCAGCACGCCCTCGAACTGGCGGGTGACGTCGAGATTGGTGGTCCACTGCTGGAACTGGTGGGTCGACAGGTGGAAATAGGTCGGGCTGTCCGGCCCCAGGGTGGCGTTGAGGGTGTTCTGGCCGTCCAGCTGGGCGTGGTCCTGGGCGAAGGTGGTCGACAGGTCCCAGTCCCAGCCCTTGGCGACGCCACGCGCGCCCAGCGAGTTCTGGAAGTCGAGCTCGAAGATCCGCCGCAGGGCGTTGAAGCCGTCGGGATAGACCTCGGGCAGCGAGTTGCGGTTCTGCGGCCGTCCGGCCGTCACCCCCGCCACCGGCGCGAGGTTGGGCAGGAAGCTGCCGGTGTTCTTCTTCGACGAGCGATGGCTCAGCGTACCGGTCGAATAGAGCGTCAGGTCGCGCCAGGGCAGCTCGGCGTTGTACGACGCCGCCAGGATGTCTTCCTCGCCGGGCCCATAGCCGTGGCCCCAAGAGTAGCGGTCGGCGGTGGCGTCGCGGGGATCGGGGGTGACGGTGGTGGTCCCGCCGACCGTCGTGACCGTCGGCTGGTAGAGGTACTGGGCCCGCGACGGGACCGAGCGCGAGGCGGCCTCGTTGTTCTTCCAGTTCAGGGCCAGCTGGACGAAACCGCCCTGCTCGCCCAGCGGCAGGCCGTAGTTCAGGGTGGCGCTGCGGGTGTCGCCGTCGCCCAGATAGTTCTGGCCGCCGGTGTAGCTGAACGACCCGCCTTCGGCGCCTTGCTTGAGGATGATGTTGACCACCCCGGCGATGGCGTCCGAGCCGTACTGGGCCGAGGCGCCGTCGCGCAGCACCTCGATGCGCTCGATCGCCGAGGTCGGGATCAGGTCGAGGTCGACCGGCGCGCCGCCCCGGCCCACCCGGGCCAGGTTGTTGATCAGCGCCGTGCCATGCCGACGCTTGCCGTTGACCAGGAACAGGGCCTGGTCGCCGTTCAGGCCGCGCATGGTGATGGCCCGCACCGTCCACGACGTGCCACCGCCGTTGATGCCCGGCAGGTTGAACGACGGGATCACGGTGTTGAGCACCTCCTTCAGGCCCACCTTGCCGGTGGCCGTCAGTTGCTCGCTGGAGATCACGTCGACCGGGGCCGGGCTGTCGGCCACGGTGCGGCGAACGCCGCGCACGCCGGTGACGATCACGCCTTCCAGGGCGACGGCGCCCTCGACCTCGGCGGGAGCCGCGTCGACGACCGGCGCGGCGGCCGGCGTGTCGGCGGCCTGGGCCGGGCCGGAGAGGATCGCGACGGTCAGGATCGAGGCGCAGGCCAGAAGGCCGGTCCGGAACGTCGTTTCCAGCGAAGGACGGGCCAGCGCCCGGGTCGTGTAAGGCAAGTCTCTATCCCCCGCGCGGAGCCCGTGGCCGCCGCGTCGTGTTGTTGGTCTTGAAGGTGGAAGGCGCGCCGCCGGCCCTTCGACGCGCCGCAGGGTCAGGTCGAGCGGCGCTCGCGGTACGGAATGTCGTCCGAGCCGATCAGCACGCGCTCCATCACGCGCGGGAAGTCGCCGTAGTCGCGGACGGCGTAGTGCAGGCCAGCGCGATTGTCCCACAGGGCCACCGAGTTGGGCCGCCAGCGGAAACGGGCGTGATATTCGGGCTTCTTGACCTCGTCATAGAGCCGGGCCAGCAGCGCCTTGCTCTCCTCGGGAGCCAGATCGACGAACCGCGGCTTGAGGCTGAAATTGATCCAGAAGATGTCCTCGCCCGTTTCCGGATGGGTGCGGATGGCGGGGTGGGCGACCAGCGGGTAGCGCTCGCCCGAGCGGTTCAGGGCGCTCTGGTAGTCGTGGATCACATGGAGGTCGTCCACCGCCGCCTTCAGGTCGTCGGGCAGCCCCCGATAGATCGCGCCGCCGTCGGCCCAGATCGTGTCGCCGCCGACCTCGGGAATATGCACGGCCTTCAGCACCGCGCCGAACGACGGGTTGATCCGCCAGCTGGTGTCGGTGTGCCAGTGGTTCTCGCGGACATCGTAGTCCTTCAGCGCCTGGGCCGAGATCGGCTGGACGGCGCGGTGGGTCTCCACCCCGCCGACAGGGTGGGCGTAGACCTCGCCGAAGTTGGCCGCGAAGGCCAGTTGCTGGTCGCGGCTGATGTCCTGATCGCGGAAGAACAGCACCTTGCGTTCCAGCAGCAGGGCTTTCAGCGCGTCGCGTTGCGACCGGTCCAGCGGCTGGCGCAGGTCGATCCCGCTGACTTCCGAGCCGATGGTCGGGTTGAGGTGGATCGTGCTCAATCCCGTCTTTTCGCGAATGCCGGTGATGGTGGCGCTCATGGGCCTCTCCTCGCCTGATGGGTTCGACGCACGGCGAGCAACGCCGCGACCGGCGGCAACATGAGCAATCAGATCAATCGGCGCGAAACAGTATTCCTTCAACCAATCTCAGAGATTCATATATCCACACCTCAAATACATGCCTTCATGATGAGAAATCATAAGGACAAATAACAATCACTCATAAGCTCCATTGATGAAACTCCATTGCCGCACATGGCGCGCAGTGACAGTCATGCCGCCGAAACATTCCATCGGAGGCCGTCATGGCGAAGCGCAGGCAGTTGAAGCTCGGCCACATGATCGAGGGCGCGGGGCGCACCTGGACCGACTGGCGCCATCCGGACGCCCAGCCAGGCGCGAGCACGGACTTCAAATACTATAGCCGCGCCGCCAAGCTGGCCGAGCAGGGCAAGTTCGACTTCCTGTTCATCGCCGACAGCCTGTCGATCAACGCCAAGTCCAGTCCGCACTACCTGAACCGCTTCGAGCCGATCACCATACTGTCGGCCCTGGCGGCGGTGACCGAGCACATCGGCCTGGTGGCCACGCTCAGCGTCACCTATTCCGAACCTTTCAACGTGGCCCGGCAGTTCGCCTCGCTGGACCATATCAGCGGCGGCCGCGCCGGCTGGAACGTGGTCACCTCGTGGCTGGAAGGCTCGGCCGAGAACTTCGGCAAGGCCGAGCACCTGGCGCACGACACCCGCTATCGCCTGGCGGCCGAATATCTCGACGTCGTCCAAGGCCTGTGGGACAGCTGGGAGGACGACGCCCTGGTCCACGACAAGGCCAGCGGCGTGTTCTTCGATCCCGACAAGCTGAACACCCTGGACCACAAGGGCGAATTCCTGTCGGTGAAGGGGCCGCTGAACATCGCCCGCTCGGCCCAGGGCCAGCCGGTGATCTTCCAGGCCGGCGCGTCGGAGGATGGCCGCAACCTGGCCGCCAAGCGGGCGGACGCGATCTTCGTCGGCCATGGCGGCATCGAGGATGCTCGAACCTACTACGCCGACGTCAAGGCGCGCGCCGCCGGCTTCGGCCGCGATCCCGACAGCCTGTTCATCCTGCCCGCCGCCGCGCCGATCATCGGCTCCACCGAGGCCGAGGCCGAGGCCCGCTGGCGGGAACGCGCCGAGCTGGTGTCGATCGAGTCCGCCCTGGCCATGTTGGGCCGCGGCTTCAACGACCACGACTTCACCGGCTATGACCTCGACGCGCCCTTCCCCGACGTGTTCGGCCGCGGCGTCAACAGCTCGCAATCGGCGACGCTGAAGATCGCCAAGGCGGTCGAGGAAGAGAATTTGACCCTGCGTCAGGTGGCCCTGCGTTTCGCCACGCCGCGCGGCGACCTCGTGGGAACGCCCGAGCAGGTCGCCGACAAGTTCGAATTGTGGCTGGACAGCCGCGCCTCGGACGGCTTCGTGATCGGCGAGTCCCTGCCCGGCCAGTTCCAGTTGCTGGTCGAGGAGGTCGTGCCCCTGCTCCAGAAGCGCGGGATCTTCCGCCAGGACTACGAGGGCGCGACGTTCCGCGAGAGCCTGGGGATCGGCGTTCCGGCCAACCGCTTCAGCGTCCAGAAGGCCAGCCGCGCCGTCGCCTGACGACGGCCGGCGGCGCATCTCGCCGAGCTCCAGGTCACGACTCCCCGCCTCGCTTCGACCGGCAAAGGTTTCGACTATCGCTTTGATAGGAACAATCAATTTTACCTATGTCGCGAAGAGCGTTGTCTAGGCACGCGCCGATGTCGGCGATCAGAACAAAGCCAGCGCGGAGAAAAACGATGGACGCCAAGGTCGAAGACAGCGCCGCCGGCCAGTGCCCGGTGGGCCACGGCCGGCCCAGGGGCAATCGTGATTGGTGGCCGCAGAACCTGCGCCTCGAGAGCCTCAACCAGCATTCGCCGCGCTCCAACCCGATGGGCGAGACGTTCGACTACGCCGAGGAATTCAAGAGCCTCGATCTGGACGCGGTGATCGCCGATCTGCGCGCCCTGATGACCGACTCCCAGGACTGGTGGCCAGCCGACTTCGGCCACTATGGCGGCCTGTTCATCCGGCTGGCGTGGCACAGCGCGGGGACCTACCGCATCGCCGACGGCCGCGGCGGCGCGGGCGGCGGGCAACAGCGCTTCGCCCCGCTCAACAGCTGGCCCGACAACGCCAACCTGGACAAGGCGCGCCGGCTGCTGTGGCCGATCAAGCAGAAGTACGGCCGCAAGATCTCGTGGGCCGACCTCTATGTCCTGGTCGGCAACGTCGCCCTGGAGTCCATGGGCTTCAAGACCTTCGGCTTCGGCGGCGGCCGGGCCGACACCTGGGAACCCGAGGAACTGTTCTGGGGTCCGGAGGGGTCCTGGCTGGGGGACGAGCGCTACAGCGGCGAACGCCAGCTGCACCCCACGCTGGGCGCCGTGCAGATGGGCCTGATCTACGTCAATCCCGAGGGCCCGAACGGCAATCCCGATCCCGTCGCCTCGGCGCGCGACATCCGCGACACCTTCGCCCGCATGGCGATGAATGACGAGGAGACCGTCGCCCTGATCGCCGGCGGCCACACCTTCGGCAAGACCCACGGCGCGGGCGATCCTTCGTTCGTCGGCCCTGAGCCGGAAGGCGGCCAGATCGAGGCTGCCGGCCTGGGCTGGGCCAGCAAACACGGCAACGGCCTGGGCGCCGACGCGATCACGTCCGGGCTGGAAGTCACCTGGACCCAGACGCCGACCCGGTGGAGCAACCACTTCTTCGACAACCTCTTCAAGTTCGAGTGGGAGCTGACCAAGAGTCCTGGCGGGGCCCACCAGTGGGAAGCCAAGGACGCCGAGGCCGACATCCCGAACGCATTCGATCCGTCGAAGAAGCAGCGTCCGAGAATGCTGACCTCGGACCTGGCCCTGCGGCTCGACCCCGCGTACGAAAAGATCTCGCGCCGGTTCCACGAGAACCCCGACCAGTTCGCCGACGCCTTCGCCCGCGCCTGGTTCAAACTGACCCACCGCGACATGGGCCCGATCGGGCGCTATCTGGGCCCGCTGGTCCCGCGGGAAACGCTGATCTGGCAGGACCCGATCCCGGCCGTGGACCACCCGCTGGTCGACGTCCAGGACGTCGCCGCCCTGAAGGCCAGGATCCTGGCGTCGGGCCTCACCGTGCCGCAGCTCGTCTCCACCGCCTGGGCCTCGGCCTCGACCTACCGCGGCTCCGACAAGCGCGGCGGGGCCAACGGCGCGCGCATCCGCCTCGCCCCGCAGAAGGACTGGGAGGTGAACGACCCGCCGACCCTGGCCAAGGTGCTGGCGACGCTGGAGGCGATCCAGGCCGAGTTCAACGCCTCGGCCGGCGGCGGGAAGAAGATCTCTCTGGCCGACCTGATCGTCCTGGGCGGCGGCGCCGCGGTGGAGAAGGCGGCCAAGGACGCGGGCTCGCCGGTGGAGGTTCCTTTCACGCCCGGGCGCATGGACGCTTCGGCCGAACAGACCGACGCCGACTCGTTCGCGCCGCTGGAGCCCCTGTCCGACGGCTTCCGCAACTATCGCCGCGAGGGTCTCCAGTTCATGGCGCCCGAAGAGGCCCTGGTGGACCGGGCGCAGCTGCTGCGGCTCTCGGGGCCGGAACTGACGGCGCTGGTCGGCGGCCTTCGGGTCCTGGGCGCCAACGCCGGCGGGTCCAAGGCCGGCGTCTTCACCAACCGCCCGGGCGTTCTCACGAACGACTTCTTCGTGAACCTGCTCAGCATGGGCACGACCTGGAGCCCAACGGCCGTCAACGCCTTCGCCGGCCATGATCGCAAGAGCAGCCAGCCGCAGTGGACCGCCACCCGCGTCGACCTGATCTTCGGCTCGCACGCCGAGCTGCGGGCCTTCGCCGAGGTCTATGCCTGCGCCGACTCCCAAGCCAAGTTCGTGAAGGATTTCGTGGCCGCCTGGACCAAGGTCATGAACGCCGATCGGCTCGATCTGGGCTGACGCGTTTCGCAGGGACGAGATGTCCTGGGGCGCCCGTCGGCTTGGCGGGCGCCCGCTGGCGCGACTGATGAAGGCCTTGTGCTCGAGCGCGTGAAAGGTCGCCACAAGAAAACACCCGGGCCGGACCGGCGGGGGAGCCGTGCCGACCCGGGCGGTCGCCCAGGGGGAGGTGATAGGCGACTTGAGTTAGAAGCTGTAGCGCAGGCCGAGGTGGTAGAAGCGGCCCAGCAGGTCGTAGAGCGCCGGATTGGCGTCCAGACCGGTGTTGGTCTGCGGCGACGGGGTCGGATCGCGGTTCAGCAGGTTGTCGACCTTGCCGTAGAGCTGCAGGCCGTTGCCGAACTTGTACGAAGCGCTGATGTCGACATAGGTCGCGCCGCTCATGTGGTTGTAGTCGATGGTCGGCCGGCTGCCGGTCGAGACGGGGCAGCTGCCGGGCTTGCATTCGACGTATTGGGTGGTCGTGCCGCCGAAGGTGCCGTCGCTGAACCAGCGCTCCTGTATGCTGAGGGCGAAGCGGTCGGTGTCCCAGGACTGGATGGCCAGGACCTTCCAGTCCGGCGTGGCGCCGGAGTTCTGGCCGGCCGAGTCGACGGCGACCGCCCCAGGGATGCCGGGGTTGGTGACGTACTTGTGGACATTGGTGGCCAGGCCACGGACCGTGAAGCGACCGGGCACGCTGGGCAGTTCGAAGCGGTAACTGCTCTCGATGTCGAAGCCGCTGGTCTTGATAGAGGCCAGGTTGAACACCTGGGCGTTCACGAAGGCCGTCGGCGGGTTGAGATTGAAACCGCCGCAGAACTGGGTGAGGCCCGAATAGCAGAAATTGACGATCTGCTGGGCGCCCAGGCTGGAGATGCCGCCATTGAGGACGATGTTGTACCAGTCGACCGAAACGCTGAAACCCGGCAGCCATTTCGGGTTCGAGAGCACCGCGCCGATGGTCACGTTCTTGGCGATTTCCGGCTTCAGGTTCGGGTTTCCGACCACGTTCTGCAGAACCGTCAGCGCGCCTCCGGAAGGCTGGCCGGCCGGGGGCGTGCCGTTCGACGGAACGGTGAAGTTCGGCAGCGTTGTCGTCACCGGCGCGGCGAACAGTTCCGACAGGTTCGGCGCGCGGACGTCACGCGACGTGACGGCCCGCAGGCGGACGCCGTCAATCGGCGTGTCCCAGGTGGCGCCGACCTTCCAGGTGTAGACGGTGCCGGAGGTGCTGTAGTCGGTCCAGCGGCCGGCCATGTTGAGGTTGGCCTTGCCGGCGGCCTCGGAGTTGACCAGCGGAATGTTCACTTCGGCATAGGCTTCCTTCACCGAGTACTTGCCGGCGCCGGAGTGATAGTTGCCCGCGAACCAGTTGGCGCCGGCCGGCGAAAGAACCGGGTCGGCTGGATAGTCGGCGGTGTTCGGAGAGTCCGTATTGCCGTCGCCGTAGGGGTCGCCTTGGACGTGGTACTGCTCCTTGCGCCACTCGCCGCCGAACGCCAGGGACATGGGGCCGGCCCACAGCGAGAAGGGCTCGCCGCTGAAGTTGATGCTGGCGACGTCCTGCTTCTGGACCGAGTGCTGGTACGGGCCGTTCTCGGGCGTGATGTAGGCCAGGGCGGCGTCGCTGGGGCGCTGGCCGCCGAAGATGTTGACCGGCACGCAGCCGTTGGCGCGGGCGACCGGGTCGGCGCAGACGATCTGTCCGCCCACCGTGGTGGCCTGGATGGCCGCCCGATAGCGCGGCATCAGCAGGATGTCGCGAACGTGGATGTTCGTCGTGTTCTGGCCGTGAGTGTAGTAGGCGTCGTAGCGCCACTCCTTGCCCAGGGCGTTGAACTTGCCGTCGGCGCCGATCACGGCGCGATACTGGGTTCGGGTCGGGTGGACCGTGATATTGCGCGGCAGCAGGGCGTTGCTGGTGCCGAAGTTGAAGGTCGTGATCCCGTTGGCCGCGCAGGCCGCGACGACCGAGGCCGGCAAATACGGATTCGAGCACGACATCGTCAGATTGGTCGTGGCCGCGCCCGGATTGGGCTGGTTGCTGGTCTCCACCCGGGCGGCGTTGAAGGTCGCGTAGATCTCGTTGTTGGCGTCCAGATCGAAGCCGACGCGGGAGTAGGTGTTCATGCGCTTGAGGCGCGACTGCAGCGACGTACCGACGCCGACATTGCCCGACAGATCGCCGCCGACGCAGAAGCCGCCGTTCGAGTAGCAACCGCTGACCGTGCCGGCGGCGTTCTTGGCGGGAACGCCGCCGCCATACTGGAACTGGAACGGGTTGCCGGCCTGGTCGAAGGCCGTGCCCTGCAGCGGGCCGTTACTGATCAGGCCGTACTTGGTGTACTGATAGGCTTGGGCGTGCTCGCGATAGAGGTACTGCGGCGAGCCGTCGTTGGTGACCCCGCGGTTGACCAGGGTGGCGGTGGTGTACCAGTCGCGGCTGCCGGGCGCGTCCTCGCCGAAGCCGCCCGCCGGGACGCCCTCTTCCCAGTCGTACTCGCCGCTGACCTGTACGTGCAGGCGGTCATCCATGAAGTTCTTGCCGGCCGCGACCTGGGCCAGCCACTGGTGGTTGTCGCCATAGGTGGTGACGCCGGTGAGCACGTTGGCCTTGAAGCCCTCGAACTTCTTGTTGGTGATGAAATTGACCACGCCGCCGACCGCGTCCGAGCCGTAGGACGCCGAGGCGCCGCCGGTCACCACGTCCACCCGCTCGACCAGCAGCTGCGGGAACATGCTGATGTCCGGCACGCCCGTGACGTTGGCCGGCACGACCCGTTGGCCGTCCAGCAGGGTCAGGGTGCGGATGGTGCCCAGGCCGCGCAGCGAGAACGAGGACAGGCCCTGCTGGCCGCTCGAGGTGCTGAACGTGCCCGTGGTCGCGCCGCTCGAGCCCTGCAGCGACGGCAGTTGGGTGATGGCCGTGAAGATGTTCGGCTGGGCGGCGCGCTCCAGGTCCGCCTGGCCCAGGACCTGGGTCGGCGTCGGCGCGGTGAAGCCGGTGGACCGGATGCGGGTCCCCGTGACCACGATCTCCGACAGGGCCGTGGCCGAGGCGGGGTCCGTCGGCGCCGGCGCCGGGGCCGGCTCGCTCTGCGCGCTGGCGGTTCCCGCCGACAGGAACACCGCAACCGCGCTGGTCGCGAACAAAGCGCTCAAAAAGGATGGTCCGACACCACGCATCCCGCTGCCTCCCGTTTTTCGTTGAGTCCATCGACGATGGCCTGCGGGAAAACTGTCAGACAAAAGAGGCGTGAACCATTACGACCATGGTCGTACGTGGGACGGCGGCAGGCCGCCGAACCGGCCGCCGGTTCCCGAATCTATTGGCCACGCACGGCGTACAGCGCGTGGTGGGTCAGCACGAACAGAGTCCGCTTGTCCGGACCGCCGAAGACCAGTTGCAGTGGTCGCTCCGGGATGTCCACGCGCCCCAGCTCATGCCCGTCCGGGGCGTAGACGAACACCTGGCCGTTGGCGACATAGACCCGCCCCTCCCCGTCCGTGGCGACGCTCTCGCCGCCGCGATCGGCGAAGGTCTTGAGGTCCGTGATCGCCCCTCGCTCGCCGACCAGTCCGCTATAGGTCTTGTTCTCCGAGCTGTTGGCGACGAACACCCTCTGCCCCGGCCTGGCCGTGGTGAAGCCGTAGGTGTCGAGCGCGTCCGAGAAGCGCAGCCCCCGGAAGTCGGACGGCCCCTGCTGGAAGACGCGATAGGCCGGCAAGACCAGGCTGCCGTCGGGCGAAACATATTCCCTGGGCTTGGGCAGGGCCATGTCCCGGGCGAACATCTGCGCCAGGGTGGTGAACTGATAGGTCTCCGGATCGATCTGGTCCTCGAACTCGCCGTTGTTCCACCAGTTGACCGGCAGCACGGTCGCCGCGGCCGGATGGTCGGCGGCCGGCGTCGGGGCGATCACCGTGACCTCGGTGTCGGGAGCGCCCGGCTTGAAGCTGTAGACCGCGCCGTTGCGGCCGTCCGACGACAGCACCAGGAGGTTCCCCGAGCCGTCGATGGCCAGGTTGACCGGATCCAGCGTGTTGTCGCGCACGATCGACAGCTTGCGCTGGGCCGACCAGCTGTAGATGCGCTGGTGGCGGCGGTCGGTGAAATACAGCGTCCCGGCCGCGTCCACGGCGCCGCCGCCCAGGGAAAAGAAACCGTCGGCGAGCTTCTCCACCCGCGCGCCGGCGGGGAAGGTCGAAGGGGCGACCGGCGGCGGATCGGCGACCAGGTCCAGCACCGCGAACTGGCGCTCGCGCGCCTCCAGCCCGCTGGCGACGTCCTGGATCGCGTTCTCGTAGGGATACTTGGTCAGGCGCAGGAAGGTCGCGCAGCCGTCCTCGTCGCAGGTCGCAAAGCCGCTTTCGCCGTTCACCGCCACATTGCGGAAACGGATGTCCCGCGAATTGTAGACCTTGACCGCCGCCGCGGCCGGCTTGCGCGTCCGGGTGACGCGATAGGCATGATAGTTGGCCAGCAGGATGTCGTGGGAGTCACGGATTTCCAGCGAGACGGTGTCCTCGCCCTCCCCCGCCTCCTCCTCGGTCTGCGGCGCCAGCAATTCCCAATTGGCGACGCGGTTGAGGCTGATCTCGGTGCGCACATGGTGCTCGACCGAGACCTGGTAGACGTGGCCGGGCGTCTGCGTGTCCGACACGTAGATCCCGGAATAGGCGTAGGTGCTGGGACTCCAGAGATTGGCGAAGGTCCCGCCACCGCCCTGGGTCACCCACAGGCTGGGATACTGACCCGCCCAGCGCTTGGCCGGATCGGCGTCGGCCGTGGCGTTGGCGTTGTAGGGATTGAACCGCGCGCCATCGTACAGGTTGGTGCCGTGGCCGCCCTGGAACTTGACGTCCTCGACCAGCGAATTGGCGCCCGCCGTCCACAGCAGGGCCGTGGCGCGCGGATTGACGCCGGTGTTGAGGCCCAGGCCCGAGACGACGTTGTCGCCCCCGGCCGCCGAGGCGACCAGGGCCTTGGGCGCGCCGACGCCTTGGTAGCCCGGCGTTCCGTCGGGCAGCACGATCTGGGTGAGGCTGGGGTGCAGGCCGATCAACACCGTGTCCGGCCTTAGCTTCAGCGTATCGGTGACCCGATAGAAGCCCGTCGGGAAGTAGACGACGCGGTGGGTGTCGATGGCCTTCTGGATGGCGGCCGTGTCGTCGGTGGTGTGGTCGCCCCTGGCGCCCTGGGCCCGCACGTTCGCCCAGTCGGACGTGGCCGGCAGGGCCCGGATCGCCGGGGTGGGCCGCGCCGGCAGGGCGGGAATGCCCTCGGCCTCCATCGTGGTCTTGAACTCGCCCATTCGCCCAAGACCCGGCAGGGTCAGGCCATAGTTGAACGCCCCGACCCGATAGGCGCGGCCCCGCCCAGGCTCGGTCCGGCCGCTGTCGCGGAACCGGGCGAACACCGGGGTATCGGCGGCGACCGCGTTCTCGAAACCGACCTGGGTGTAGACGTTGTTCTCGTTGGAGATGACCACCGCGGCCTTGGAGACGTTCTCGAAGCGGACGTCCTTGCCCCACAGCCAGTCGCCGTAGCCGCGATCGATCTCGATGCCGACGGGCGTGTTGCGCATGGCCACATTGACCAGCGTCAGGCCGGCTTCGTGCTCACGGATGGCGGCGTCGCGCTGCCCTTCGAACGTCGAGTCCAGCAGCACGAAGCCCCAGGCCGGCGACGTCTTCTCGGCCAGGACGCCATAACGCCCGCCCTTGAAGTGCAGGTCCTCGGCCATGTTGCCGACCTGATACAGGCCCGCCAGGCCCGAGCCGATGTCGAAGTCCATGTGGCTGAGATAGGCGTGCTGGGCGGCGTGGAAGCGGATCGCCGTCGCCGCCGGATTGCCCCGGCCGATCTCGAAATCGATATTGCTCATCGCCGAATAGAAGGTGCCGGAATTGGCGTCGGCGACATCCTTGTTGAACGGTACGCTGCCGGGCGGTGGGAACGGAACGCGGCGCGCCGGGTCGGGCTTGGCGCCGGCGAAGATCACCATGTTGGCCACGCCCTTCTGGAACCCCGGCGTCGCGTCGCCCAGCAGGATCCGCGGACGGGCGGCCCCGACCCCGAACATCCGCACACCCGGCCACAGGAAGATCGTCCGGCTGATGCGGTAGCGACCGGAGGGCAGGAAGACCAGGCCCCCGCCCGGCTTGGCCGAGGCCGCGTCGATCGCGCCCTGCAGGGCGGCGCTGTCGTCGGCGCGGCCGTCGCCCTGGCCCCGCACCACGACGGCGGCCGGATCGTCGGGCGCGGTCGCGAAGGCCGAGACCGAGGCCGCCGCCGGCCCGCTCGCCGCCACGAACAGGGCGATCAGGGCCGCGCACGACGCGACGAACCAGCTTTTCATGCGCAGCCTTTCGGACTCGGGGCCTTGGTCAGGGCGTTACGGCGTAGAGCGAATGATGGGTGAGGACAAACAGGGTCTTGCCGCCCTCCCCTCCGAAGATCAGCTGCAGCGGCCGCTCGGGCACGTCGATGCGGCCGGCCAACCGCCCGTCGGGCTCGTACTGGAAGATCTGGCCGTTGGCCACGAACACCCGTCCCCGGCCATCGACCGCGACACTCTCGCCGCCCCGGTTGGCGAACACCTTCAGGTCGGTCAGCGTCCCGCCGGGTCCGACCTGGCCACTGTAGGTCTTGCCCTCGGACTCGTTGGTGACGAAGACCCGCTCGCCGACGGCCCCGCTGATCAGGCCGTGAGCCTGCAGGCTGTCGGCCCAGCGCCAGCCGACGTGGTCGGGCGGTCCCTGCCGCCACACCCGGAAGGCCGGCAGCGTCAGGCTGCCGTCGGGCGAGACGTAGTCCCGGGCCTTGGGCGCGCCGACGTCGCGGGCGAACATCTCGGCCAGGGTGGTGAACTGGCCGGTCGCCGGATCGTACTGGTCCCTGAACTCGCCGTTATTCCACCAGTTGACGGGCAGCAGGGTCTTCGCGCCGGGCCGTGCGGCCGACGGCGTCGGCGCGATGAGCGTCATCTGGTCCTTGGGGCCGTCGGGGTCGATCGAATAGACCGAGGCCTGCGGTCCGTAGGACGACACCACCAGGAGCTTGCCGGAACGGTCGACCGCCAGGTTCGTGGGATCCAGGGAATGGTCGCGCACCACCTCCAGGCCCCGGGCCTGGGTCCAGCGATAGATCCGCTGGAAACGCTTCTCGACGAAATAAAGCGTCCCGTCCGCGCCGACGGCCGCGCCGGAAATCGACCAGAAGCCGCTCTCCAGCTTCTGGACCTTCCCTTCGCTGGCGGGAGCCGGCGAGGTCTTGCCGGTGACGTCGAGCACCGCGAACTCGCGCTCGCGCACCTCCAGCTTGCTGGTCCTGTCCTGGATCGCGTTCTCGAACGGGAACTTGCTGGCCCGCAGATAGGTGCCGCAGCCGATCTCGTCGCAGAGGGCGATGCCGCTCTCGGCGTTGATATGGACGTTGCGGAAGCGGATGTCGGACGAGTTGAACAGCTTCACCGCTGTTTCGGCCGGATGGTATGACCGCGTCACGCGATAGCCGTGATAGTTGGCGAACAGGATGTTGCGCGAGTTGCGCACCTCCAGCGAGACGGCGTCCGGACCATCGCCGACCTCCTGCTCGGTCTGGGGCGCCAGGAATTCCCAGTTCTGGACGTTGTCGAGTACGAACTCGTTGCGGACATGGTGCTCGACCGACACCTCGTAGATATGGCCCGGCGTGCTGGTGTCGGAGATGTAGAACCCCGCCGAGGCGAAGGTGTTGGGACTCCAGACATTGGCGAACGTGCCGCCGCCGCCGTCGGTCACCCAGATGCTGGGGTACTGTCCGTCCCAGCGGCCGTCGGCCACCGGATCGCCGCTGCGCGCCTGGGCCGCGCCCAGCGGCTTGCCGTCCATGGTGGGCGTGCCGCCGCCGCCCATGATCTTGACGTCGGTCACCTGCGAGTCCGCGCCCGACCGCCACAGCAGCGCCGAGGCGCGGGGGTTGATCCGGCCGGTGAAGATCCCCAGGCCGAAGAGGATGTTGTCGCCGCCCTTCGGCGTTTCCAGCACCGGCGCGACCGGCCCGACGCCGGCGTGGCGCGGATTGTCGTCGGGGATCACCAGCTGGGTCACGGCCGGATGCAGGCCGATCAGCACCGTGTCGGGCCGCATCCTCAGGGTGTCGGTGACCCTGTAGAAGCCGGTCGGCAGGTAGAGCACGCGATGGGTGTCGATCGCCTTTTGCAGGGCGGCGGTGTCGTCGGCCTGGCCGTCGCCCGTCACGCCCAGGGTCTTGACGTTGGTCCAGTCGGCGACCGGCGGCAGGGCGCGCAACGCCGGAGCCGGAGCCGCCGGTAAGGCCGGAAGCGCGGTCATGGCCACGTCGGTCTTGTACTCGCCCATCTGGCCCAGGCCCGGCAGCGTCAGGCCGTAGGTGAACGAGGCCACCTTGTAGGCGCGCCCCTTGCCGGCCACGGCCCTGCCGCTGTCGCGGAACCGCGCGAACACCGGGGTATTGGCCGCCACGGCGTTCTCGAAGCCGATCTGGGTGAAGACATTGTCCTCGGCGGAGATGACGACGCCGGCCTTCGAGACGTTCTCGAAACGGACGTTCTTGCCCCACAGGCTGTCGCTGTAGCCGCGGTCGATCTCGATGCCGACCGGCGTGTTCCTGATGGCCACATTGACCAGGGTCAGGTCGACCTCATGCTCGCGGATCGCCGCGTCGCGTTGCCCGTCGAACGTCGAATCGATCAGGGTGAATTGCCAGGCCGGCGAGGTCTTCTCGGTGACGATCCCATAGCGGCCGCCGTGGAAGTGGACGTCCTCCATGACGTTGCCGGCCTGGTAGACCCCCGCGAAGGCCGAACCCAGGCGAAAGTCCATGTGGCTGAGGAAGGCGTGCTGGGCCATGCGGAACCGGACCGCGGCGGCGGCGGGATTGCCCTCGCCGATCTCGACATCGACGTTGCTGAGCGCCGAATAGAAGGTGCCGGAATTGGCGTCGCGCACCTTGTCGGTCGGCGGGACCACGGTCGGCACGGGCACGGGGATGGCGCCGACGGCGTACTGGTCGCCGCCCGTGAACACGATCAGCGTGCCGACGCCCTTCTGGAAGCCCGGCGTGTTGGGGCCCAGCACGAAGACCGGCCGGGTCGCGCCCACGCCGAAGATGCGCACGCCCGGCGGGACCAGGATGCTGCGGCTCAGGCGATAGCGGCCCGACGGCAGGAAGACCAGGCCATGGCCGGTCTTGTCGCGCGCGGCGTCGATGGCTTGCTGAACGGCCTGGGTGTCGTCCGCGCGACCGTCGCCGACGCCCTTGACGGTGATCGCGCGGGGATCGTCCGGCGCGGTGAGCAGAACGGAGCTGGTGGAGGCCAGGGCCGGGGTCGAGACCGCCAGAAGCACCGCCAAAAGGACCGCTCTCATGCCGTTCTCCTTGTCGCGATCCCTTATCGATAAGGAAATCGCCACAGGCCCGCCATCCTCGACCATGGTCGTAGTTACGTCCCGTCGGCGGCCCGGTAGAACCCGGCTTCAACCTGCGGTCAGCCTGGCGGTCCTTCGACAGGCCGGCCAGCCTTCAAGGAAGCCGCTTGCCGTCGCCACCCCGCCCAGCGCCGCTCGCCGTCATCGCCATGGGCGTGAGCGGCAGCGGCAAGTCGACGCTCGGCGCCCTGCTGGCGCGCAGGCTGGATTGCCCGTTTCTCGAGGGCGACGACTTTCACGACGAGCAGGCCGTCGCCAAGATGAGCGCCGGCCAGCCCCTCGTCGACGATGACCGCTGGCCCTGGCTGGATCGGCTGGGCCTGGCCATCGGCGAGGCCGTCGCCTCGGGCGGACGGGTCGTGGCGGCCTGTTCGGCGCTGAAGCGCGGCTATCGCGAACGCCTGCGCGGCGTCATCCTCGCCCCCACCCGCTTCGTGCTCCTGAACGCAAGCCATGACGAACTCCTGCGGCGGCTCACCCGTCGCTCCGGCCACTACATGCCCGCCAGCCTGCTGGACAGCCAGTTGGCCACCCTCGAGCGCCCCGGCGCCGACGAGGCGGTCTTCACGCTGGACGCCGCCGCGCCGCCCGAGCGGCTGTGCGACCTGGCGCAGGCCTGGCTGGAAACCGACGCGCGTCAGGCCGGCGGCGCGGCGCGCGCTTCAGGGCATTAGCCGCTTTCGCCCGCGCGAAAGATGCCAGCGCATGGCCAGGGCGGCGCCGTCGCCATCCTGGGCGCGGATCGCTTCGACGATCATCTCGTGCTCACGCATCATCTCGGCGATCGCTTCCGGCGGCCGCGAGCGCGATATGTCGACGCCCGCGCGCATGATCCGGTCGACATCGGGCTGCAGCGCCTCGAACGTGACCAGGAAGGCCGGATTGGCGGTGGCCTGCACGATGCGACGGTGCAGTTCCATGTCCTCGGCATGGGCCGGCGCGTTCGACAGCAACGCCTCGCGCAGTTTCGACAGCGCCTCCTCGATGCCGGCCATCTCCTCGGCCGAACGCCGCGCCGCCGCCAGGCGCGCCGCCTCCGCCTCGAGCACGAAGCGCACCTCGTAGCTGCCCAGGGTCGAAGGCAGTTCGGAGAGCGGCATGTAGGCGCCCAGCTTGTCGGAGGGGCGGTTCTTCACGAACGAGCCGGCCCCGCGGCGGGCCTCGGTGATGCTGTCGGCGGCCAGCCGCACCAGGGCCTCGCGCACGATCGTGCGCGACATCCCGAACGTCTCGGCGAGGCGCGCCTCGGAGGGCAAGCGATCGCCGATCGCCAGGCCGTCGGTGTTGATCATCTCGACGATGGCGGTATAGGCCCGGTCGGCTAGGCGGCCCTGGCTCATCCCATGGATCTCCCACGCGACCGCCGTGGCGCGGTCACGCTTCCAAGTTTCATAAAAAACGGCCGCCGGCCAGCACCGGCGGCAAGCCCACGGCGCCCGGTCGGCCGCGTCCCGAGACGCGCAAGTTCCGCATTGTCCCTCCCGGCTCGCCTCCGCGCCTGCAAAGACGCGGCCAGAAATCTGTATGACAGCTTTTCCCCGTGAGCCTAAAAATTGGATTTGTGCACGCTAACATTGACCAGCTCACTTGAATCTGTCCAACTAATATCACTAAGTTCGCTGAACACGAACCGCCGCCGGCGAAGACTGGCGCACCGACCAAGGCGGAGCCCGGCCGTGGCAAACGGCTGGTCAAGGAGAGGAAATGGCAGGGGTGAACATGACCGGGATGAAACAACGCGACGCCGACGGGGATCTGAACGTCGGCTTTTGCGAGCTCACGCCAACCCAGATGAAGGTCCTGGAAGGGGTCAATTCCGGGCGGCTCAACAAGCAGATCGCCTTCGACCTCGGGATCGCCGAAGCCACGGTCAAGGCGCACATGACGGCCGTCATGCGCAAGCTCAACGTGCACAACCGCACGCAGGCGGCGATCGCGGCCCGAATGATGAGCTTCAGATCGCGGGCGGAAGCCCAGTAAGCCGGTGGCGCGGCCTCAGTGTTCGCCGGAATGCGGCCAGGCGATGGCCGTGGCGACTTCGGCCTCCGCCCCAAGCCAGGCTCTCGTCCGGGCTCGACTGGAGCTTGCGCGGACGGGCGCGCCACGTCCCTATGAGTCCGTACCGAAGACTCGGGCGCGACGGTCGGACCAGATCGTCGCCGCGTCGCCGGCGGACGCCGGGAAGGTTACCCCTTGAACAGACCAGACCGCCCCCGGGGCGCCACCATCGTCGATGTCGCGCAAAGGGCGGGCGTCTCGCGCATGACAGTGTCGCGGGTCATCAACGACGGAGCCAGCGTCCGGGAGACGACGCGCAAGGCCGTACAGGCCGCGATCCGGGAGCTGAACTACGCGCCCAACCTGGCGGCCCGCACCCTGGTCACGGCCGGCGAGCTGCGGATCGGGGTGATCTATTCCAATCCCAGCGCCGCCTTCATGAGCGACTTTCTGGTCGGCGTGTTCGAGGAGGCCACCAGCGCCGGCGCGCGGCTGATTCTCGTGCGCGGCGAAAGCGGTCACCCTCCGGCGCGGCAGGACCTGGAGAAGCTGCTGGCCCTCGGCGTCCATGGCGTGGTCCTGGCGCCGCCCCTAGGTGAATCCGCCGCGGTCCGCGACATCCTCCGCGCCGCCAACCTGCCTGTCGCCGTGGTCGCCGCCGGGCGTCCGCTGGACGACGCGATCAATGTCCGCATCGACGATCGCCAGGCCAGCCGGACAATGACCGAGCATCTGCTGGACCTGGGCCATCGGCGGATCGGCTTTATCGTCGGGAACCCCGACCAGACCGCCAGCGCCGAGCGCCTGGAGGGCGCCCGCGCGGCGGTCGCCGCCGTCGAGGGCGCCGAACTGGTCCTGGCCCAGGGCGCCTTCACCTATGATTCAGGCCTGCGGGCCGCCGAACAACTGCTGGATTCAGACCCCCTCCCCACCGCGATCTTCGCCAGCAACGACGACATGGCCGCCGCCGCGGTGTCCGTGGCCCACCGCCGGCGCCTCGACGTGCCGCGCGACCTGACCGTGGTCGGCTTCGACGACGCGACGGTGGCCACGACGCTCTGGCCGCCGCTGACCACCGTGCGCCAGCCGGTGCGGCAGATGGCGGCGGTGGCGCTGGACCGGCTGATCCGCGCCCTGCGCTCGCCGGCGCCCGACGGCGGCGTGGCGGCCGACCATGTCCTGGATCACGCCCTGATCCGGCGGGAGTCCACAGCGCCGCCGCGTCGCATCGACACCGGGCCGGACGCCAGGATCAACGGAGCACGCCTTCATGTCTGAACTCGCCGAGGCCGAAATGGAGAAGGCGACGGTCGGACGGATTACCGCGCGGCTGATGCCGCTGTTCTGCCTGATGTACCTGATCGCCTACATCGACCGGCAGAACGTCTCCTACGCCAAGCTGGAGATGGTGAAGGCCCTGGGCCTCAGCGAAGCCGCCTACGGCCTGGGCGCGTCGCTGTTCTTCATTGGCTACTTCCTGTTCGAGGCGCCGTCGAACCTGATCCTGGCCCGGGTGGGCGCGCGGGTCTGGTTCGCACGGATCATGTTCACCTGGGGCCTGGTGACCCTGGCCCTGGGCTTCACGCAGAACGCGGCGATGTTCTACGGGCTGCGCTTCCTGCTCGGCGTCACCGAGGCGGGGTTCTTCCCCGGCGTGCTCTACGTGCTGACCCTGTGGTATCCCCAGGCGCACCGCGCGCGGATGGTGGGACTGTTCATGGTGGCCAGCGCCGTGGCCAACGCCGTGGGGTCGGCCGTGGGCGGACTGCTGCTGGACCTGGACCAGGTGCTGGGCCTGGCCGGCTGGCAATGGGTCTTCCTGGCCACGGGCGCCCCCGCCGTCCTGCTGGCGCCCTACGTCCTGTGGAAGTTGCCGGACGGCCCGGCCCAGGCCAGATGGCTGCCCGAAGCGGGCAAGGCGTGGCTGACCCGGGTGCTGGACCACGAGCGCGGCGGCGCCTCCACAGATCACCGCGGCGCCTGGAAGGCGATCTTCGATCCCCGCGTCCTGCTGCTGGCGGGACTCTATATCGGCATGCCGCTGGGGGCCTACGGCCTCAGCTACTGGCTGCCGACCATCGTCAAGTCGTTCGGCGTGTCCAACAGCGTCAACGGCCTCGTCAATGTGATCCCCTGGCTGCTGGTGGCCGTGGCGCTGTGGCTCGTGCCGCGCCATGCCGCGCGCCACGGCGCCAGCGCCTGGCATATCGCCGGACCTATAATGCTCGCGGCGGTCGCCCTGACCCTGAGCGTGATCCTGCCGGGGGCGGCGCTGAAGTTCGCCATGCTGTGCATCGCGGCGCCGGCCATCTTCTCGGCTCAGCCGGTGTTCTGGAGCCTGCCGCCGAGTTTCCTCAGCGGACCGCGGGCGGCGGCCGGCATCGCGGCGATCAATGCGATCGGCAATCTGGGCGGCTTCATCGCCCAGAACCTGGTGCCGCTGGTGCGCGACGCGACCGGCAGCAACCTGGCGCCCATGCTGGCGTTGGCCGCCGTGCTGGTGGTGACCAGCGTCCTGATCTTCCACGCCATGGCCCGGCTGGACCGGACGCGACGCGAGCCGCCCTCCTAGAACAGACCCTTCGGACCGCCGACGGAAAGCGCCGCCTGGAAATCCCGATCCGCCCGAGGTCAGGTGATCTGCGGCAAGGTCGAGGCCGGACCCAGCCGGCCATGATCCAGTGGCGCCTCGATGGTGCAGACGACGCCGGCTTCATCGAAGTCCAGCCGCACGACGCCGCGCAGCTCGGCCGCGAGGCTTCGGGTGAGCAGGCGCGATCCAAACCCGGTCGCCGTCGGCGGCGAGACCTTCGGCCCGCCCCGCTCCGTCCAGGTCAGGCGCAGCATCTCCGGGCACGGCATCGCCCACCTCAGCGCCACGCGCCCCTCGGGCGTCGAGAGGGCGCCATACTTCAAGGCGTTCGTGCAAAGCTCGTGAAAGGCCATGGACAGCGTCAGGGCGGCGTTGGGTCCCAGCGAGACCGGCGGCCCCTCGAGGGTCACCGCCTCGACGCTCGGCAGGTTCGGCGCCAGCACGTCCGTGGCGATCTTGACCAGTTGCGCGCCTTCCCACTGCTGGCGCGTCAGGATGTCGTGCGCCCGGCTCAAGGCCATCAGGCGGGCGGTGAACGCCTCCCGGGCCTCCGGCAACGACGGGCTCCCGCGGAAGGTCTGGGCGGCCAGGGCCTGGACGGCCGCGAGGTTGTTCTTCACGCGATGGTTCAGTTCGTTGACCATCAGCTCCAGGCGCTCCTGCGCCCTGCGCCGGTCATCGATGTCGATGCTGGCGCCGATCCACCCGGCCACGCCGCCCTCGCGATCCCGCACGGGCTCGGAGCGCGACAGGAACCAGCGAAACTGCCCGTCGCCGCGGCGTATGCGCAGCTCGGCCTCGAGGCCCTCGCCCTTCTTCAGGGCGGCGTCCCAGATTTCGGTGGCCCGGACGGCGTCCTCGGGGTGCAGCAGGGACGCCGGATCGGCGTCGGCTTCCGCCGACGTCCCGGTGAACGCGAACCACCGGTCATTGAGAAACTCGACCTCGCCACGATCCGAAGACATCCAGACCATGGCCGGGACCACATTGGCCAGGGTTCGCAGCCGCGCCTCGCTGTCCCGCAGAACCGCCTCGGCGGTCTTGCGCTTGGTGACATCGCGATAGAACACCGCGACGCCTTCGGGCGTGGGCTGCGCCCGGATCTCCAGCCACATGGTTCCGCGCGGATCGCTCCACGGCTCCTCGAACGCCATGGCGGTCTGGGATCGCAGCACCTCCCTGTATTTTCGTCGCAGGCCTTCGGCTTCCGGCGCCGGCCAGAGTTCCTGGTGCGTCCTGCCCAGCATGGACTGCGCCGATCGCCCCTCCATGCGCAGCGCGGCTTGATTGACCTGCAGCACCCGCAGGTCGCGGTCCATCAGCACGAGGGCGTCGAGCATGTTGTCCAGCACGCTCTGGCTGCGATCACGTTCGACTTTCAGCGCCTGTTGCGCACTCAGGCGATCGCCGATGTCGCGGATGAACCCGACGAAACTGACTTCGCCGCCCTCGTCGATCCGGGAGACCGAGAGCTCGACGGGAAAGGCGCGCCCCTCACGATCCGCGGCCATGACCTCGATGCGCCGATTCAGGATTCCCTGGGCGCCGGTCTCCAGATGCCTGCGCAAACCCTCGGTGTGAGCTGACCGATCCGACTCCGGGATGATCAGGTCGGCCATCGGCCGCCCGAGCGCTTCCTGGCGCGACCAGCCGAAGGTCGCCTCGGCTTGGCGATTCCAGTCTCGTACCCGGCCGTCGGCGCCCATGATCACCGTGGCGTCGAGGGCGGTCTCCAGAACAAGACGGATCGGCGAGACTTTTTCGGCGTCAATGGTCAACGGCACCCTCGCCCCATGAGCCCTTGCGTGAAGCAGCAACGCACCCCGGCGCGCGGCTGGCGGCGCCTCCGGCCACCATAGCAGATGTCCGCCAGCTTCGTGGTCAAGCCCCAAGTCGCGCGATGTTCGGCCCCGCCGACCTCGACCCCGTTTTCCCGCGACCTCGGGATACGCATGAAAAATCCTCTGACTTCACGGTTGAGCCGCGCGCTTCCGCCAAACTGGCGAGTGAGGCAACACGCCGCAACCTGAACGCTAATCTCGATTAACGATCCGCGCCTAGCGTTTGAATCATGATGTCGATCATCGATTCCAGCCAGGACGGCGCCGACCGTCGCAGCCATCCCCGCTACAGCGACCGCAGCCCGGTCTATGTCGGCGACGGCGCCCTCGCGCGAAGATGCCGCCTCGTCGACGTCTCCGACGGCGGCGCGCGGATCTTCGTCGGCAGGAGCGCGGAGCTTGCCTCCCAAGTCATACTGGTTGATCCGGAGACGGGCCTCAGTCACCGGGCGGCCCTGGTCTGGCGGAGCGAGACCGAGGCCGGGGTTCGCTTCCTGGAACAAGGCGTCCGCTATCGCGTCATGACGTCCACGGACGATCTGGGCTGGAAAACCGGCTGGCGTTCGTACCGCCAGGCCTCGTAGGATCCGCCTCGGCGTCCCCGCGCCCTTGGGCCAAGGTCTTTCCGCTCGCCAGCGCCCTGCGTCAGATCGCCACAGGCGTGTCGACGAGGTTCCCGGTCAGATGGGTTCCCCGCGGCCTACCGCCCCGGAAATCGCGCCTCCTGCCCCCCGTCGCCATGGGTTTCGCGTAGAGCCGCTCAAGAAACTTTACTATAGCGTGTATCCATCACGCGGGGCGCCGCATTAGACTTCCGCGCTGGTAGTCTGGCGCGCAGCGACGCCAAGAAGGCCGTGTCTCAATGTCCAGGGAGGTCGCCAGGTGGCTGGGGTTTGATGTCCGCGACAGGTCTCGCGAGCCGGCCCGGGGCGCCGTCGCCGATGTTTCTCCCCGTCAATCTTGAATGCGACGCGCCGTTGCGGACGGCCGGTGTCGGCAAGGCGCCCTGATGCGGGTCGCCGCGCCGCGTCCTGGGAATCGTCGTGCAGCCCGGCGATGGGGGCTGGCCGCGTTCGTCGCGCTCGGCCTGACCCTGTCAGGATCCGCGGCCGGCGCGACCTCCCTCGAGTATCAGGTGAAGGCGGCCTACCTCTACAAGCTGCTCTCGTTCGTGGACTGGCCCGCCGGATCGCTGCCGGCGCCCGGCGCGCCGGTCAATGTCTGCGTGGTGGGCGACGACCCGTTCGGGGCCGCCCTGGACCAGGCGGCGCAGAACCAGCAGGTCGATGGCCGACCGCTGGCCGTGCGCCGCATCGCGACGGTGTCGAAGTCGTCGGGCTGCCAGGTCCTCTACATCGCCGGGTCGAAACGCCAGTCGGTCGCCGACGCCCTGCTATCGGTGAAGGGCTCGCCGAGCCTGACCATCACCGAGGCCTCGGAGGCGCGCGGAAGCATCGTTCAGTTCGTCGTCAAGGACGGGCGCGTCCGTTTCACCATTGACCTCGCGGCGGCCGCCCAGAACGGTTTGACCATCAGCGCCAAGCTCCTGAGCCTGGCGCTGTCAGTAAGGGATGGACCCACCCCATGACCTGGCGCGATAGGTTTCCGCCGCGCGATGGGCGCTCCGGTTTCGCCTTCGGCGGCCTGGCCGTGGCCGGCGCCCTGGCGCTGGTCGCGGCGGGCCTGATGATGGGGCTCTACAACGAGCGCGCCTTTCGGGCGCAGAAGGCCCGGGAAGTCGCTGTCCAGGCCCAGATCCTGGCCGCCAGCGTGACCGCGGCCCTGGCCTTCGACGATCGCAAGGTCGCCCAGGAATATGTCGAAGCGCTGAGCGCCAATCCGGAGGTGGAAGCCGCGGGCGTCTACGACACCCAGGGCCGCCGGCTGGCCAGCTATGCGCGCCCCGGGGCGCCGCCGCCTCCCGCCGTCGCCACGGGCTCGGTTGCTCCCGACGGCCGGTACATCGTCGTGACCGCGCCGGTCCGGCAGGGCCAGAACCTCATGGGCTCGGTCTATATGCGCAGCATGGTGGAGCCCCTGCCCCGGCGCCTGGCGCGATATGCCGGCGTCGCCCTGCTGTTGCTCATGGCCGCCCTGCTGGTCGGCGTGCTCGGGGCCGGACAGACGCTGCTTCGACGGGCGAACGCCAGGCTGGAAGAGCGCGCCCAAGCCCTGGGCGAGGCCAACAACGCCCTGCAGATTCACATCCAGGAACGCGAGCGGGCCGAGGAAGCGCTTCGCCAGGGGCAGAAGATGGAGGCGATCGGCAAGCTGACCGGCGGCCTGGCCCACGACTTCAACAACCTGCTGATGGTCGCCTCGGGCGGCCTGGACATTCTCGAGAAGTCCGAAGACCCGGTGAAGCGCCAGCGGTTCGCCGGCGCGGTCCGCCAGGCGCTGGATCGCGGCGCCGAACTGACCGGCAAGCTTCTGGCCTTTTCCCGCCGCTCGCCGTTGAAGCCGGAGATCGTTGACCTGTCCAGGCGCATCCCCGATCTGTCGATCCTGCTGGAACGATCGCTGCGGGAGGACATCACCGTAGAGCTGCGGCTGGCCAAGGACCTCTGGCCCATCGAAGTGGATTCCACGCAGCTGGAAGTCTCGCTGCTGAACATCGCGGTCAACGCCCGCGACGCCATGGCCAAGGGTGGCACGCTGACGATCGTCGCCGAAAACCAGCCCGACCTGGCCGAAGGCGAGTTGGTCGGGGACTTCGTTCGCCTGTCGATCATCGACGATGGCGTGGGCATGACCGCCGAACACGTCGCCCGGGCCTTCGAACCGTTCTTCACCACCAAGGAGGTGGGGCGCGGCACGGGGCTTGGGCTCAGCCAGGTCTATGGCTTCACCCGGGCCTCGGGCGGCGACGTCCGGATCGAAAGCGCCCCCGAGCTGGGGACGGTGATCTCCCTTTTCCTACCCCGCTCGGACAAGACAGCGCCGGTCGCGACCTCCTCGAGCGCGCAACCGGTCGCTTCCAAAAACCGGGGGCGGGTCCTGCTGGTGGAAGACGACGACAATGTCGCGATGGTGGTGGTGGAGATGCTCCAGTCCCTGGCCTACCAGCCCACCCGCGTCGACAGCGGCGCGGCGGCGCTGCGGATGCTCAAGCAGCGTAGCGATTTCGACATCGTCTTCTCGGACATGGTCATGCCTGGCGGGATGGGGGGCATGGATCTGGCGCGGGAGGTCAGCCAGCACTATCCCCGCCTGCCCGTGGTCCTGACGACCGGGTTCAGCGAGGCCGCCACGGCCGCGGCCCAGGCCGGCTTCCGCGTCCTGCCCAAACCCTATGCGATCGAAGCCCTGGCCAGCGAGCTCGGCGCCGCCCGGCAAAGCGTCTAGGAAGCCCTAGAACCGCCAGCGCAGATCCGCGTAGACGCTCCTGGGGATCGCGGCGCCGTTCGGGAATTCCTGGGTGCGCTCGTGCAGCAGGTTGGATCCGGACAGGGACAGCTGCACCTGGTCGGAGATGTTCCAGGCGACCCTGGCGCCGAGCTCGACATAGGACGGCAGGCGCGGATCCGGCAGGGCGCCGACATAGCGGACGGCCGCGTCCAGAGTCAGCGCTTGCCCCAGATCCATCGAGGATTTCAGCGACGCCTGGTGCTCGGGATCGTCCCCGGCCTGCTTGACGCCCAGCACGCCGCTGGAGCCCGGCTTGAACTTCAGGCGCTTCTCGAGCCGGTTATACCCGCCGGCCAGCCGCCACCACGGGGTGACGCGGTATTCACCCCAGGCCTCGAGGCCATAAGCGTGTCCTTCCATGCCGTTGCCCCAATGGAGCGGCAGGAAGGTGACCGGGTCGAACTCGATGGTCCGCAGGTCGTCATAGTCATTGTAGTAGGTCGAGACCGAGAACGAGGCCTTGTCGGACGGCTGGATCCGCGCGCCGATCTCGTAGGCTGTCAGCTTCTCGGACTGGAAAGTCCCTCCCCCCGTCAGGAACGGGGCCCCGCCGAGGATTTCGACCACGTCGCGGTCGAACGGCGTGGCCGAACGCACGGCCTTCGAGGCCGCCGCCCAGACCATGGCCCTGTCGCTGGGCGTCCAGGACAGCCGCAAGTTCGGCAAGGCTTCCGCGTCGAGATAGGGATCGTCCTCGACCTTCAGCCCCAGGGTCAGCCTCGTGGAGGCGGTCAGGGTGACGCTGTCCTGGACGAACAGGTTGGAGAGGTTCAGGTCGCCCTTGGACGGGACATAGAACAGCGTCGGCGAGCGCCCTATGTCGTAGCGACTGTGGCGAAATCCGCCGCCCCAGACCAAGGCCTGCCGGGCGCCGAGATCGAAGCTGTGGCGCACGTCGACATCATAGGTGTCGACGGTGAAGACGCCACGACGCTGGGCGCGGTCGTAATAGGCCTGGACCTGCAGTTCCCCGCCGTCTTGGCCGACACGGGTCCAGCGCGCGAGCAGATTGCGGCCGGCCAGATCGTCGTCGGACTCGCCGTCATAGAGGTCGCCCTGCAGCGTCACGATATCGCCGGGCCTCGGCGTCCAGTCCAGGCGGAAGCCGCCCTGCGCCCGCGACCAACCGTCCCCCGCCGAGGCTCCGGCCAAGGTCTCGGCGCTGTCGATCTTCAGGGCCCGGGCATAGACGCGATAGGTCACCGCTTCGCCGAGCCGGCCGCCGTAGCGCAGGGACGCCGAACGCTCGCGGCTTCCGCCACCGACCTCCAGCAGGCCGCCCTGGGTCTCGCTCGACTTGCGGGTGGTGATGTTGATCACCCCGTTGACCGCGTTGGCGCCCCACAGGGTCGCCCCCGGCCCGCTGATCACCTCAATGCGGTCGACATCCTCCGGCAGGACGTCCTGCATGTCCCAGTAGACGCCGGAAAACAGGGGCGTGTAGACGCTGCGCCCGTCGATCAGGACCAGCAGCTTGTTGGAGAAGTTCTGCGCCTCCTCGTTGCCGCTGAAGCCGCGAGCCGAGACCACGTATCGGCTGGCGCTGGCCTGCTGCACCTGGAGATTGGGCGCCAGGCGCAGCATTTCCGGGACGGTGCGCGCGCCCGACCGGACGATGTCGTCATGGGTGATGACATAGATCGCCGACGGGGCTTCCCGGACGGGCTCGGCGCGCTTGGAGACGGAGGTCACCTGGATCTCGCCGAGTTCCTCGATCGAGAGATTGGCCAGGTCGATCGGCGCCTGGGCGAGATTGATCGGCGTTTGGGCCTGGACCGCGGTGGCGATCGTCGCCATCCCGGCCGCGCCCAGGATCCGGATGGTCGCCACCCATCCCCAGGAAGTCGTTCTCATCCGTGGCTCCCCTTTCAGCCTTGGCGACTCGGCGGCGACCGGAACGCTGGCCGACGGGGCGTCATCCGCCCTCTTCCGCGCCGGCTTCGCCCTGACCGCAAGCCCAGCCCCGGGGCGATCACCGACCAAATCCGTCTTCCCCAAGTTCGCGCTCCTCGCCCTCTTCCGAGCCTAACATGCAGCACACGGATAGGTTGGAAAATGTTTCCGGGCGGTATGGCCGGCGCGGTCGAGGATGGACATTCGTTCCGCTCGGCGCGGATGCGGCGGAACATCGTTTCGCGCCTGAAGGCGATCGCCGCGCAAACGAGGACAAACGTGCCGACGCGAAGCGCCTAGGCTCGCCTCATGACGCAAGACATGACTTACGCGCGGTACCTCGCTCTGGATCAACTGCTCGCGGCCCAGCAGCCGCTGAGCGACCGTCACGACGAACTGCTGTTCATCGTCATCCACCAGACCAAGGAGCTGTGGCTCAAGGAGATCATCCACGAGGTGCTCCTGGCCAAGCGGCTGATCGCGGCGGGCGATGTCGAGCCGGCCTACAAGGCCCTGGCCCGGGTGTCGCGGATCCAGACGGTGATGACCCTGTCGTGGGATGTCCTGGCGACGATGACGCCGGCCGACTATCTGAGCTTCCGGGGCGAGCTGGGCTCCAGTTCGGGCTTCCAGTCGCACCAGTTCCGCACCCTGGAATACCTGCTGGGCCTGAAGGACCAGAGTTTCCTGAAGTTCCACGCCGAGGGCTCGGACGCCCTGGCGCAGCTGCAGGCGGCCCTTGCGGCGCCCAGCCTCTACGACGTCGCCATCGCGCAGTTGCCCAAGGCGGGGCTGGCGGTGCCGGACGCGGTGCTGAACCGTGACTTCGCCCAGACCTACGCGCCCTCGCCCGAGGTCGAGGCCGCCTGGCTGGAGGTCTATCGCGACACCCCGCGCTATTGGGAACTGTACCAGCTGGCCGAGAAGCTGGTCGACCTGGACGACGCCCTGGTCACCTGGCGCCACAAGCACGTGCTGACCGTCGAGCGGATCATCGGCGGCCGTCCGGGCACCGGCGGCACCGACGGCGTCGGCTACCTGGCCTCGACCCTGCGCCGCCGGGCCTTCCCCGAGCTGTGGTCGCTGAGGACCAGGTTGTGACCACCGCCCGCAAGGACCTGTTCTCGCGGGCGTTGGCGGCCGCGCCGGGTCGGTTGCACATGGCCGCCCACAGCCACCACCTCTGGCCCGACGTCACCCTGGCCGCCCAGATCGAGGCCTGGGAAGACGCCGCCCTCCTGGCCGACCACAAGTGGGACAAGGCCTTGGGCCAGGTCTATCCGGCCGCCCAGGACCTCGTCGCCCGCGAACTGTCCCTGCCCTCGCCCGACAGCGTCGTCTTCGCGCCCAACACCCACGCCTTGCTGGCGGCGCTGAAGTCGGCGATCGACCACCGGCCCGTCCGGATATTGTCGACCGACGGCGAGTTTCATTCGTTCCGTCGCCAGGCCCACCGCTGGGTCGAGGCCGGCGAGATCGAACTGACCTTGGTCGAAAGCGACGCGCCCGACTTCGCCCAGCGATTCCTCGCGGCCGCGCCCGGCGGCGCATTCGACCTGATCTTCGTCAGCCATGTCTTCTACAAGAGCGGCCTGGTCTTCGATCGCGTCTGGGAACTTGCCGACCTGGCCCGGCCGGAAGGCCCCTGGGTGGCGGTCGACGGCTATCACGGCTTCCGGGCCGTCCCGACCGATCTCTCGGCGGTGGCCGACCGGGTCTTTTACCTGGCGGGCGGCTACAAGTACGCCATGGCGGGCGAAGGCGCGGCCTTCCTGCATGCCCCGCGAGGCTTCGGGCCTCGCCCGGTCCTGACCGGCTGGTACGCCGAGTTCGGCGAGCTGGAAGGCCCGCCCGGCGGGGTGGGCTATGGGCGCGACGCCGGCCGCTTCCTTGGGGCGACCTTCGACCCGTCCGGCCTCTATCGCTTCGTGGCCGCCGGACGAATGCTGCGGGCCGAGGGTCTGACCACGGCGGCGATCGCCGATCACGTGGCCGGCCTGCAACGGAACCTGCTCGGCCGGATCGCCGCTGGCGCGGCGGGCCCGCTACGGGATGCATTGGTGTTGAACCCACCGGGCGAGGGTCCACAAGCCCGCTTCCTGGCCCTGCGCCATCCGTCGGCCCCGGCGTGGAAGCAGGCGCTGGCGGCCCGGGGCGTCATGGTGGACGTGCGCGACGACGTGCTGCGGATCGGCCTGTCGATCTATCACGACGAGGCCGATCTGGAGCTGTTCCGCGCGGCCTGCGGGACGCTGGCCTAGAGCTTCACGACGATCCCGCGGCGATCCATCACGTAGCCCAGCAACCAGCAGACCAGCATGTAGGCGATCGCGCACAGCAACGAGCCCAGCGCGCCCGGCGTCAGGGCCTGGAACACGTGGATCCCGACCCACTCGTACGGCCCCATGCCCGGCGCGACCTCGATCATCCCCAAGGCGACGATGAACAGTTCCGAGAACAGGTAGATCACCAGCGGGTTGAGGCCAAAGACCTGGAAGAAGCGCGTCGCCACGTTCGGCTTGCGCCCCTCCAGCACGGCGGTCAGGGCCGCCAGCAGCACAAGGTCAATGCCGACGGTCAGAAGGACGAAGCTGCTGGTCCACAGTTTCTTGGCGATCGGGAAGGCCAGTCCCCAGGCCAGGCCGCCGGCGATCAGGACCGCGCCGGCCAGGGCCATGCGGATCGTGGCGCGGCGGGCGTCGGTCGCCTCCTTCAGGAACCGCGCCGCCAGATAGCCGGCCAGCACGTTGACCGTCGACGGCAGGGTTCCCAGCAGGCCTTCGGGATCGAAGCCGCCATCCCTGCGATAGAGGTGGTCCTGGCCGATGAGCCAGAGGTCCAGATGCGTGCCGGCGTTGCCCAGCTTCGACAGCGGCGCGCCCGGATCGCCGAAGGCCAGCAGGATCGCCCAGTAGCCCAGCAGCAGCACGACCGACAGCGCCACGATCAGGCGCGGCGACAGCCAGCGCACGGCGAAGGCCGCCAGGACGTAGCAGAGCGCGATCCGCTGCAGGACGCCCATCACCCGCGTTTCCGAAAACGGGATCAGCGTCCAATGACCCTCCACGTTCCGGACGAACGGGAACCAGTACATCAGGAAGCCCAGCAGGAAGATCAGCGCCCCCCGCCGCAGGACCTTGGCCATGAACTCGGCGGTGGGGGCCGGTCGCGAGAAGGCGAAGGCCATCGAGCAGCCGACCGCGAACAGGAAGGATGGAAACACCGCGTCCGCCGCCGTGAACCCGAACCAGGGCGCATGGACCAGCTGAGTGTAGGCGTTGGCGCCGGGGCCGGCGGTGTTGACCACGATCATCAGGCAGATCGTCAGCCCCCGGAAGACGTCGAGGGACAGGAAACGCGCGGCGGGCTTGGTCATCCGTTGTTCTTCCGAGCTTGGTCGAGATGAGCGATCAGGGCCTTGACGCCGCCGACCGGGTCGGCCGGACGGTGGCGGCGATAGGCGACGTCGGCGGCGACCCAGGCGCGTTCCCAGGCGACGCCGTCGCGGGTGACGGCGGCCTCGTCGAAGGGCCCGGTCCCCGCCGCCTTCAGGGCGTCGAGGAACCGCGACCAGCGCGGCAGGTAGAAGTCGCGATAGAGTCCTTGCCAGGCCTTGGAGGCGTAGTCGTTGAGGTTGCCCTCCCCGCCCCAGACCGTCACCTGGGCCTTGGCGTTGCCGACATAGGCCGCGGCGTCGGCCGGGGTGTCGCCATAGGCGCGGGCGTCGTCGATCCAGGTGGCCAGGGTCTCGGGCTGGATCCCCAGCAGGGCGTCGATCGACAGCGCCAGGGCCGCGACCTCGCCGCGCGCCCGGTCGCCGCCGGCGGCGTCGCCTTTGCGATAGGCGGCCACGGCGACCTGCAACTGGTCGTCGATCTCGAGGCTGGCCAGGTGCCGGGCCGCGTCGACCAGGTCCAGCACGAACAGCGGTTGGTCGGCGAAGGCGTCGGCCTGGGCGGCCAGGCCGCGGACGGCCGCGTCCAGCTGGGCGCGATCGCCCGGATGGCCCGCGAATTCGCCGATCGTCGCCGTCGGCCGCTTGAAGAAGAGATAGGCGCCGGCCTTGCTCTTCCACCAGCGCGGCGACCAGTAGCGGGTCGAATAGGCGGCTTGGACCAGCTGCCCCAGGGCCGCGTCCAGCTGCGGCGTGGTGCGGCCGTAGCGCGAGCGAGCATAGGTCGAGAGCCAGGCGGACAGGGATTCCCGCCCCGCGCCCCAGGCCAGGTCGTAGACGGCCTCGTAGACGATCGAATTGTTGTGCAGCCCCTCCGGGAACATCCCGAAGCCCGCCAGCTTGCCCGCGGCGGGATTGCTGGCGATGGCCGTCAGGTCGCGACGATAGTAGTCGAGGTCGCCATAGACCGGGTTGCTGCCCCCGTAGTTGTGCACGTAGCCGTAGATCCAGGGCTTGCCGCCAAAGGCCTTGGCGTTCTTCCAGACATCTGGATAGCGATCGTTGCCGATGTCCAGGACCATCAGCCTGTCGTCCGGAACAAGGCTCAGATAGGCCGAGATCGCCGGCGGGTCCCAGAAGTGGCTGTCGGCGCCGAACAGCCAGCCCTGCATCACCCACACCGCGTCGGGGCGAGCCTGGCGGATCGAGTCGTAGATCGCCTTGCCATAGGCGGCCAGGCGCGTGGCCTTCAGGGCCGGGTCGATCTCGACCTTTGGCTTGGCCCCTTCGGCGTTGGCGGTCCCATCGCCATAGGCCGCGTCGCGGGCGTTGGCGCCGTCGGCGTCGATCGGCGGCAGCATCTCGTTGAACGAGTCGGCCAGGTAGTAGGTCCCGGCCCCGTAGGTCCGCGTGTACAGCGCCAGGAAGCGGCCCGCGATCCGGGCGAACAGCGGGTCGGCCGGATCCAGCCAGTAGGTCTCGTGGAACCCCTCCCACGGCCGCATGCGGTAGATGCGGGCCTCGGGATGCTTCTGGGCGAAGGCCTTGGGCACGTAGCCGCCGAAGGCCGGCAGGATCGGCGTCATGCCCAGCGACCGCATCCGCCCCAGGATCCGGACCTGCAGATCCTTCTTCTTGTCGATCCAGTTTCCCGGCAAGGGCGCGCGATAGCCCTCGATATTGCCCATGCGCTGCCAGGGCGTGAAGGCGGGTCCGGAGAAGTAGTCGGCGAGTTCCGCCTCGGTCAGGCCGAACTCACGCCACAGCGCCCGCCAGACATGCTCCTGGCCCTCCATGGCCAACGGCATGTCGACCCCGTGGACCGCCATCCAGTCGATCTCGCGCGTCCAGCGCTCCCAGCCCCACCAGGGCGTGGTGTAGCCGTAGGTGCAGGTGTTGAGGTAGGCGCGGTGACCGAACGGACTGGCGACCGGACCCGTGTCCGCGTCGGGCAGTCGCGCCGGCAGGGCCACGCGATCGCCCTCCCAGCTGACATGCGCCAGGCCGGCCTGGCGCAGATAGGCATAGGCGCCCCGGACCAGGGCCACGGGGCTGTCGCCCGTGATCGAGACCCTCCCGGCCTTGCCGCTCACCGCGTACCACGGCTGAGCGGCGCCCGGCGCGAGGGTCAGGCCGAACTCCCCGGCCCGCGCCCCGAACCGGCGCGCCAGCACGCCTCGGGCCGCCTCGACCTGGCCTGCCCCCCTGGCGGCCGCGGCGGCGAAGGACGGGGCCGCGGCCAGGGCCAGGGCGGCCAGGCCTTGCTTGAGCGTTTGGCGGCGCGAGGGGCTGGACGGCATCGGAACCTGCTCGTGAGGACGTCAATTGAACCAAAATCCGAACGGTCGCCCGCCGGCCCGTCACCGCATGGTCGGGATGACGAAGCTCTGGTCCAACACCGCCCCGCCCTTGGGCCAGCGCTGGGTCACGGTCTTGGTCCGCGTGTAGAAGCGCACGCCGTCCATGCCATACTGGTTCAGGTCGCCAAAGCCCGAACGCTTCCAACCGCCGAAGCTGTGATAGGCGACCGGCACCGGGATCGGCACGTTGACGCCTACCATGCCGACCTCGACCTGGTCGGCAAACTCGCGGGCGGCGTCGCCGTTGCGCGTGAAGATGGCCACGCCGTTGCCGTACTGGTGGCGCGAGGCCAGGCCGATCCCCTCGGCCAGGCTCTCGGCGCGGACCATCTGCAGCACGGGGCCGAAGATCTCGTCCTGGTAGGAGCGGCTGGTCGGCTTGACGCGGTCGAACAGGGTCGGGCCGACGAAGAAGCCGTCCTCGTGGCCTTGCAGCGAAAAGCCGCGACCGTCCACGACCAGTTCGGCGCCCTCGTCGACGCCCATCTGGATGTAGCTCTCGATGCGCGCCTTGTGGGCGGCGCTGACCACAGGGCCGTAGTGGGCGTCGTGGTCGGTGCTGACGCCGACCCGAAGCCCACCGATCGCCGCGACCAGCTTCTCGCGCAGGGCCACCGCGGTTTTCTCGCCGACCGGGACCACCACCGGCAGGGCCATGCAGCGCTCGCCGGCCGAGCCGTAGGCCGCGCCGATAATGTCGGCCGTCGCCTGGTCCAGGTCGGCGTCGGGCAGGACCAGACCGTGGTTCTTGGCGCCCCCCATGGCCTGGACGCGCTTGCCGTTCGCGCCGGCGCGCTGGAACACCGACTGGGCGATGTCCGAGCTGCCGACGAAGCTGACGGCCTTGATGTCGGGATGGTCGAGGATCGCCTCGACGCAGTCCTTGTCGCCGTGGACCACGTTCAGGATTCCCGGCGGCAGGCCGGCCTCCATCATCAGTTCCGCCAGGCGCACCGGCACGGACGGATCGCGCTCGGACGGCTTGAGGATGAAGGCGTTCCCGCAGGCGATGGCCGGGCCGAACATCCACATCGGGATCATGGCCGGGAAGTTGAACGGGGTGATCCCCGCCACCACGCCGAGGGCCTGGCGCATCGAGTAGACGTCGATGCCGGGGCCGGCGCCTTGCGTGTACTCGCCCTTCAGCAGGTGCGGGATTCCGCACGCGAACTCGATGACTTCCAGGCCGCGCATGATGTCGCCCTTGGAGTCTGCGATGACCTTGCCGTGCTCGGACGACAACAGCTCGGCCAGTTCGTCCATATGGACGTCCAGCAGGCGCTTGAACTCGAACATCACCCGCGCCCGGCGCTGGGGATTGGTCGCGGCCCAGGCCGGCTGGGCCGCCTTGGCGTTGGCGACGGCGGCGTCCAATTCCGAGGTCGAGGCCAGGGCCACGCGGGCCTGCACCTTGCCGGTGTTCGGATCGAAGACATCGCCGAAGCGGCCGGACGCGCCTTCGACGGCGCGGCCGCCGACGAAATGGGGAATGCTGCGCATGACGCGCTCCTTCTCGCTTACGGAATGACCTGGATCACGCTTGCCGCATGATCCAGTCGTGGGCCGGGTCGTTGCGGAAGATCCACTTCCGATGCGGTCCGGCCATGACGTTGAGATAATAGAGATCGTAGCCGTGCGGCGCTCCCACGGGATGATAGCCGCGGGGCACCATCACCACGTCGCCGTCCTGCACGCAGACCGTCTCGTCCAGGCTGCGGTCGTCGGTGTAGACACGCTGGAAGGCGAAGCCCTGCGGCGGGTTCAGGCGGTGATAATAGGTCTCCTCCAGCGCCGTCTCCTCGCCCTCGGCGGCGGTGTCGTGCTTGTGCGGCGGATAGCTGGACCAGTGCCCCCCGGGGGTGATCACCTCGACCACCAGCAGGCCGTCGGCCGGCGCGGTTTCGGGCAGGATGTTGCGGACGTGGCGGACGTTGGTCCCCTTGCCGCGAACCTCGCGCGGCATGTCGCCTTCGGCGATCCGGCGGGCCTGGCCGCCGGGCTTGCCGGGGGCCGTGCAGAGGGCCAGTTCGACATCGTTGACGGCGGTCACGGCATAGGCCGTGGCGGCGGGCACGTAGACGGCGCCCGGGGCCTTGTCCTCGAAGACACTGGACCGCCCGCCGATCTCGCCGAACGAGACCCCGTCGGCGGTGACCTCGGCGGCGCCGCTCATGATCACGACGCAGGTTTCGCGGACCGGGTCGCCCCCATCGAAGGTCTCGCCGGCCGCCAGCTTGACGACCTGGAAGCCGACGTGGGTCCAGCCGGCCGACTGGGGGGTGACTTCCAGGATGGAGCCGCCGGCGTCGGGCGCGTGGGGACGGACGAGCAGCTTGCTCATCACGCCGCCCTCAGGCCCGCCGCGGCGGCTTCCTTCTTCAGAGTCGCCAGGCCGACCTCGCCATATTGGCGAGGATTGGCGATCGCCGGATCCTGCTCGGCCTCGACGATGATCCAGCCCGAGTAGTTGATCTCGGCCAGGGCTCGCATGACGGCCGCATAGTCCAGATAGCCGTCGCCGGGCACGGTGAACATGCCGGCCAGCACGCCGTCCAGGAAGCTGCCGCCATCCCGCGAGATCACCTGCTGGAAGACCTCGCGACGGATGTCCTTGCAGTGCACGTGGGCGACGCGCTCCGGATAGGCACGGATCACCGAGACCGGGTCCAGGCCGCCGAGCGCCGCGTGGCCGGTGTCGACGGTCAGGCCCACCGACGGGCCGGTATGGGCCAGGAAGGCCTCCAGGTCCTCGGGCCGCTCGACCACGGTGCCCAGGTGATGGTGGTAGGCGAACTTCAGGCCCTGCCCCTGGATGTAGTCGGCCACCTGGGTCAGGCGCGCGCCGAATTCCTTCCACCCCTCGGCGTCGAGGCGCGGCGTCGCCGACAACGCCTTGGCCTTGTCGCCGTGGATGGCGTTGCTGGTCTCGGCGTGAACGAAGACCGTGCAGCCCATGGCCTTGAGCAGATCGAGATGCGGTTGCAGCGCCGCGATCTCGGCCTCGGCCGACTGGACCAGCAAGTTGCCGCTGTACCAGCCGCCGACCAGGTCGAGGCCGTAGCGGGCCAGGAGCGGCTTCAGCACCGCCGGGTCGCGCGGGAACACCCCGCCCAACTCGACCCCCTCGAAACCGATCGCCTGGCAGTCGTCCAGCACGCTTTCCAGCGGCGTGTCTCCGCCCAGTTCGGGCATGTCGTCGTTGATCCAGGCGATGGGGCTCACGCCGAAACGGATGGTCATGGGCGTCTAGTCTCCCGTACGCTGTTGCTTGATCTTGTCTTCGTAGTCGGCCCGGGCGGCGTTGACCGCCGGGCGCACCGAGACTTCCGGCACCGCCACGTCCCACCAGGCGCCTCCCTCGGTGGTCGGCGTCGGGTCGGTGTCGATGACCACGACATAGGTCCGGTCGCTGGCCTTGGCCCTTTGCAGGGCGGCTTCGAGTTCGGCGAGGCTGGCCACCTTCTCGGACCGCGCGCCCAGGCTGGCGGCATGGGCGGCGAAGTCGATGTCCGGCAGGGTCTCGTGGACCGTATCGGCCAGCAGGTTGTTGAACGCCGCGCCGCCGGTCGCCGCCTGCAGGCGATTGATGCAGCCGAAGCCCCGGTTGTCGAGGACGGTGACGATCAGCTTGGTCCCCAGCATCACCGAGGTGGCGAGTTCGGAATTGAGCATCAGGTAGCTGCCGTCGCCGACCATCACGTGGACCTCGCGGTCCGGCGCGGCCATCTTGACGCCGACGGCGCCGGCGATCTCGTAGCCCATGCAGGAGAAGCCATACTCGACGTGATAGCCCCCCGGCGCACGGGTGCGCCACAGCTTGTGCAGCTCGCCCGGCAGGCCGCCGGCGGCGCAGACCACCACGCTGTCGTCGGACGAGGCTCGCCACACCGCGCCCAGCACCTGGGCGTCGGTCGGCAGCGGCCGGGCGTCGGCCCTGGTCGCCGCGTCGAAGACGGCGTTCCAACCCTCAACGCCGCCGGTCGCCTTGGCGGTCCAGGCCTCAGGCGCGCGCCAGCCGTCCAGCGCCGCGGCCAGGCCCTCGACCACCGCCAGGGCATCGCCGACCACGGCGGTCGCGCCGTGCTTGTGGGCGTCATGGGGGGCGACATTGACCTGGACCAGCTTGCGGCCCTCGGCGCCGAACAACGCGCGCGAGCCGGTGGTGAAGTCCTGCAGGCGCGTGCCGACCCCGATGATCAGGTCGGCCTCTTCCGACGCCGCCACCGAGGCGGTCGTGCCAGTGACCCCGACGGCGCCCAGGTTCAGCGGGTGATCCCAGGCCAGGCCCCCCTTCCCGCCCTGGGTCTCAGCCACCGGCAGGCCGGCGTTCGAGACCAGCTCGGCCAGAACCGCCTCGGCGCGGGCGTAGAGCACCCCGCCGCCAGCCACGACCAGCGGCCGCTTGGCGGCCTTGATCAGGGAAACCAGGTCGGCCAGTTCGCGCGGATCGGGAGGCGGCGCGCGGATGCGCCAGACCCGCCTGGCGAAGAAGGCTTCCGGATAGTCGAACGCCTCGGCCTGGACGTCCTGGCAGAAGGCCAGGGTCGCGGGGCCGCAAGTGACGGGATCCAGCATGGTCGCCAGGGCGCGCGGCAGGGCGTCGAGGATCTGCTCGGGCCGCGTGATGCGGTCGAAATAGCGCGACACCGGCTTGAAGCAGTCATTGGCGCTGACCGTGCCGTCGCCGAAGTCCTCGACCTGCTGCAGCACCGGATCGGGCCGGCGGCTGGCATAGACGTCGCCGGGCAGGAACAGCACCGGCAGGCGGTTGACGTGCGCCAGGGCGGCGGCGGTGACCATGTTGGTCGCGCCGGGACCGATCGAGGTGGTGCAGACCATGGCCCGCTCGCGCCGCGACTGCTTGGCGAAGGCGATGGCGGCGTGAGCCATGCCCTGCTCGTTGTGGGCGCGCCAGGTCGGCAGGACGTCGCGGACACCTTGGAGGGCCTCGCCCAGGCCGGCGACATTGCCATGACCGAAGATCGCCCAGACCCCGGCGAAATACGGAACCTCACCCTCCCCGGTCTCGACATATTGGGCCGAGAGCCAGCGGACGGTCGCCTGGGCGGCGGTGAGACGAACGGTAGCCATGTTACGCGGCCTTCTCCGCGGCGCCGCGCAGGCGCCTCCACGCGTCGACCAGCACCCTGAACTTGCCGACCAGGGCGGCGACAGCCGCCTCGTCGTCGATCCGGTTCGCCAGCCACTCGCGGGCGACATCGTAGAAGATGGTTCGGCCGACGGCGAAGCCCTTGACGATCGGGAACGGCGCGACGATCTCGAACGAGGCCAGGAGCTCGGCTTCCGGCGCCGACAGACCCAGCAGCACCACGCCCCGGCACAGGGGATCGTTCTCGGTGATGGCGACCTCGATTTCGCGCCAGGCGGCGGGATCGGTCAGCGGTTCCAGCTTCCACCAGTCGGGACGGATGCCCAGGCCGTAGAGCCGGCGAATGCCCCGCGCCACCGTATGGCTGTCGCTGGCCATGTCGCTCGGCAGGATCAGTTCCACCAGCAGCTCGTGGCGCGTCTTCCGACAGGCGTCGAACAGGCGCAACAGCTGGCGCTCCTGGCGGTCGCGCAGTTCGACCTCGTCGTCGGGATGGTAGAAGACCAGGCACTTGACCACATGGTCCAGCGGCCACTCGGTCAGCTCGGTGGCGACGTCGGCCGAGCTCTCGAACTCCAGCGGCCGCGACTTGGGCAGTTCGATCGGGCGGGCGATCCAGTAGTCGTGGTCCGCCGCCTGCGCCAGGGCGTCGAAGCCAAAGCGACCGTCCAGGAGCATGCCGAAGCGCGCCTCGTCACGACCGGCCACCTGCTGGACCGCGCGCAGGGCCAGGGTCTTGAAGTGCGGGATCCGCTCGGGATCGCCGCCGGTCTCGGCGATGAGGTCGAGGAACTGGCTGCGGTGGTCGACCGCCAGCACGGTCAATTCGTCATAGACGCGCTCGCGGGTCGTGGCCCAGTGGATGTGCTCCAGCTCGACGTCCTCGCGCAGCCGGAACGGCCGTTCCCGATCGCTCAGGAACGCCTGCAGCTCGACCCAGGTCGGCATCGCCGGCGTGCAGCCGTGCCGCGAGACGACGATCGCCCCGCAGGCGTTGCCCCACTCGCAGCAGGTCTCGACGGGCTCGTGGCGCAGCCAGCCGCGCAGGAAGCCGGCCATGAAGGCGTCGCCCGCCCCCAGCACGTTGAACACTTCGACCTTGAAGCCCCGGGCGCTGACGCCCTGGTCCAGGCTATCGGGGATCGCGCCCGGGAAGGCCACGCAACCGTCGGGACCGCGCTTGCAGACCAGCAGGGCTTCGCTGCCTTGCCGGATCGCGCGCAGGGCCGCGATGGTGTCGGTCGAGCCGCCCAGGATATGGATCTCTTCTTCCGTGCCGACGATCAGGTCGCAGAGGGCCACCACCTCCTGCAGCTTGCGGGTGACGTCCTGATTCTCGACGAACCTGTTCTCCCCGGCGTCCTTGCCGGTCAGGCCCCACAGCACCGGGCGGTAGTCGATGTCGAAGGCCACGCGACCGCCGGCCTTCTTCACCGCGCGCGCCGCCTTCAGGCTGGTCTCGTAGACGTTCGGCTGAGACAGGTGGGTGCCGTTGATCAGCACCGCCCCGGCCTGGGCGAACCAGGCCTCGTCGACGTCCGACGGCTGAAGCGCCATGTCGGCGCAGTTCTCGCGATAGAAGATCAGCGGAAAGTTCACCCGGTCCCGGATACCCAGGATCACCAGGGCCGTCAGGCGGTCGGGGTCGGACAGCACGCCGGCGACATCGACGCCTTCGCGCTGCAGCTGTTCACGGATGAAGCGCCCCATATGATCGGCGCCGACGCGGGTCAGCAGGCCTGTCTTCAGACCCAGGCGGGCGCCGCCGGAAGCGGTGTTGGTAGGGCTGCCGCCCAGATACTTGGCGAAGGACGCCATGTCCTCCAGCCGGCCGCCCACCTGCTGGCCGTAGAGGTCGACGCTGGAACGGCCCACGGCGATCAGATCAAGGGTCTTGGAGTCCTGCGCCATACGGGTTCCACGTTACTCTGCGGCCGGCTTTCCACCAGCAATGTGAAACGCATATTCCAACATCAGAACACTCGCAATATCCATTTCATTCTTACCTGGAATGGAACGGATGGTTCAGCCGGCGGTGGCCTTGGCCTTCTTCTTGCTGGCCGTGAAGGCGAAACCAATCACCAGGGCCTGGGCCAGGCAGATCGAGGCGGCCAGCGAACGGAAGGTCCTCACCTCGGATTCGCGCACGTGCAGGACCAGGCTGGCCAGCTTGGCGATCGGACTGACCAGGCTGTCGCTGATCGACAGGATTCGGGCCCCGCGCTGCCCGGCCATCTCGACCGCCTGCACGGTCTCTTCCGCATAGGGGTGATAGCTGACGGCGATCAGCAGGTCCTTGGGACCGATGGTCTGGACCTGCTGCTTGGTCAGGCCGGCCACGCCGTCGATGAAGAGCGTGCGCTTGTTCAATTGCTGCAGGGAATAGGCAAGGTACGAGGCGACGGGAAACGAGCGGCGGAAACCGACCACATAGACCGTCTCGGCCTTGTCGATCAGGGTCACGGCCTGGGCCATGTCCGCCTCGCTGACCGTCTGGTTCAGGTTCTGCAAGGCCAGGGTGTTGCCCTCGACGAACTCGGACAGCACGTCGGCCCCGCCCTCGGGCTTCTTGGCGACCGCCTCGTTGAAGTGGCGCACACGTTCGCCGTAGCCCAGGCCGGCGTGACCCGACAGCAGGCCCTCGCGGAAGAGCCGCTGCATCTGGCTCGCGCCCGGATAGCCGAACGACTTCGCGAAGCGGACGATGGCCGAGGGCTGGACCCCGCAGCGCTCGGAAATGACCGCCAGGGTCTCCAGCGCCATTTCATTGGGTTCATCCAGCACATAACGCGCGATCTGCTGCAGTCGCTTGCTGAGCGTATCGTAGCGCTCCAGGATCGCCGTTCTCAATTCATCGGCGCTGGCCGGCGCATTCGCCGCCATGGTCTCGTCGGTCATCTCGGCCCCGGCACAATTGGTCCAAGTTTAGAATATCCGTTCCGCACACAAACACCAAGGCCTCGCTCGCGCCTCAAAATTCCACTTTATCTGTAGAGGGAATTTCCGTTCCAAGATACAGGAGGACGAAACCCGGCCACGTTCCGAGCCGGACCAGGGAGCGGTGATGATCGACACGGCGCGACTGAACGACGATCGAACGGGTCCGTTCCGCCCATGCCCCGCGCCGTCCCAGCCGCCAGGCGCCGCGGCCGCGCTCCCTCCCCGCCCGATTTCCTGAGAGTATGAAGGTTCCCATGCACGACATCGCGATCCTGGGCGCCGGCCGCATCGGCCGCATCCACGCCAAGAACGTCTCCAGCCAGGCGGGCCTGCGGCTGAAGTACGTGGTCGATCCCGTCGTCGCGGCCGCCGACGGCCTGGCCGCGGAGACCGGGGCCCGCGTCTCCGATCTCGACACCGCCCTGAACGACCCGGACGTGGCCGGCGTCATCGTCGCCAGCTCCACCGACACCCATCTCGACTACAGCCTCAAGGCCATCGCCGCCGGCAAGGCGGTGTTCTGCGAGAAGCCGATCGACCAGGACCTGGCGCGCGCCCGTTCGGCGGCCGGCGAACTGGGCGGCAAGGGCGTGAAGCTGTTCCTGGGCTTCAACCGCCGCTTCGACCCGAACTTCCAGGGGCTCAAGACGCGGCTGTCGGCTGGCGTCGTCGGCGCGCTCGAGACGGTGCACATCACCAGCCACGACCCGGCCCCGCCGCCGGTCTCCTACGTCAAGGTGTCGGGCGGCCTGTTCAAGGACATGGCCATCCACGACTTCGACATGGCCCGCTGGCTGCTGGACGAACCGGTGGCGCAGGTGTTCGCCGCCGCCAGCTGCCTGGTCGATCCGGCGATCGGCGAGGCCGGCGACGTCGATACGGCCAAGATCATCCTGCGCACCGCCTCGGGCAAACTCTGCGTCATCAGCAACAGCCGCCGCAGCGGCTACGGCTACGACCAGCGCATCGAAGCGTTTGGGTCCAAGGGCCTGGTCCGCGCCGAAAACGTCATGGAGAGCACGGTCTCGGTCTGGGGCGAGGCTGGCGCGGCCAGCGACGCCTTCCAGAACTTCTTCCTCGACCGCTACGCCGAGGCCTACCGCCGCGAGATGGCCCATTTCGCGCAGATCATCCGCGGCGAGGCCCTGCCCTCGGTCGGCTATATCGACGGCGTGGAGGCCCTGGCCCTGGCCGAGGCCGCCGGCGAGTCGGCCAGGACCGGCCAGGTCGTGAAGTTGTAGCGCCGGAGCGAACGGAACGCCCCCCGGGAACGGGACATCGAAAAGCGTCCTGGCGAAGCCAATCAGGGCGAAAATGAAACACACCTTCCCTGATGTTCTTGACATGGAATTTATATTCCATTCTTGTATCAAAGAAAAACCGGGCGATGCTCCACGCCCCAATAAACGTGCCATTAGAGAGTCGAGAAACGCCATGAACCGCACCCCGACATCACGCCGGCGCTTCCTTGGCCTGGTGTCCGGACTTGGGCTGACGGCGGCGGCCGGCGGCCTGCTCAGCGCCTGCGCCCGCGGGGGCCAGAACGCCGCCGAGGTCGTGGTCAGCTTCAACGACCTCTCCCAGCCCTTCTTCGTGGCCATGCGGCGCGAACTCGAGGACGAGGCTGGCAAGCTGGGCGTCAAGGTCCAGGTGCTGGACGCCCAGAACAACTCCTCCAAGCAGATCGCCGACCTCGAGGCCGCCGCCGTGCAGGGCGCCAAGGTGGTGATCGTCGCCCCGACCGATTCCAAGGCCCTGGCCACCGCGGCCGATGAACTGGCCGAACAGGGCGTCGCCGTGATCTCGGTCGACCGCAACATCGTCGGGGCCAAGACGCCCGTGCCGCACGTCGGGGCCGACAATGTGGCCGGCGGCCGCGCCATGGCCGATTGGGTGGTCAAGACCTATCCGGGCGGAGCGCGCGTCGTGGTGATCACCAACGATCCGGGCAGCTCCAGCTCGATCGAACGGGTCAAGGGCGTGCACGAAGGCCTCGCGGCCGGCGGTCCGGCCTTCAAGATCGTCACCGAGCAGACCGCCAACTCCAAGCGCGACCAGGCCCTGACGGTCACCCAGAACGTGCTGACCTCGATGCACGACACGCCGCCCGATGTGATCCTGTGCCTGAACGACGACATGGCCATGGGCGCCCTGGAGGCGGTGCGCGCGGCCGGCTTCGGTTCCGACAAGATCAAGGTGCTGGGCTTCGACGCCATCCCCGAGGCCCTGGCCCGGATCAAGGCCGGCGAAATGGTCGCCTCGGTCGAGCAGAACCCCGGCAAGCAGATCCGCACCGCGCTCCGCCAGGCCGTGGACAAGATCAAGACCGGCGCGGCGCCCAAGAGCGTCAGCCTCACGCCCGTGCTGATCACCAGCGCCAACCTTTCCGAGGCGTCGCGCATCTCGGAAGTGAAATAGTCCGCGACGGATTGATGTGATGACGCTTCTGGACGTCAGCCAGGTCAGCAAGAGCTTTCCCGGCGTGCGCGCCCTCGACCGGGTCCGGCTCAACGTCGGGCGCGGAGAGGTCCACGCCCTGCTGGGCGAGAACGGCGCGGGCAAGTCGACCCTGATCAAGATCCTGTCAGCGGCCCATGCGGCCGACGAGGGCGTCGTGACCTTCGACGGCCAGCCGCTGGATCCTCGGGACGCCCCCTTGCGCCGCCAGCAACTGGGCATCGCGACCATCTATCAGGAATTCAACCTGTTCCCCGAGCTCAGCGTCGCCGAGAACATCTTCCTCGGCCACGAACCCAAACGCCTGGGCCTGATCGACTGGCGGCGCCTGCGCGCCGATGCGGCCGCCCTGCTGGGCGAACTGGGCCTGCCGCTGGATCCCGACAGGCCGGTCAGCCGTCTGACCGTGGCCGAGCAGCAGATGGTCGAGATCGCCAAGGCCATGACGCTGAACGCCCGGCTGATCATCATGGACGAGCCGACCGCGGCCCTCAGCAGCCGCGAGGTCGACCGCCTGCACGCGATCATCGCCGACCTCAAGGCGCGTGGCGTCAGCGTCATCTACGTCTCGCATCGCCTGGCCGAGGTGAAGGCGATGTGCGACCGCTATACGGTGATGCGCGACGGCCGCTACGTGGCCAGCGGCGACGTCGCCGATGTCGAGATCGACGACATGGTCCGGCTGATGGTCGGTCGCTCCGTCGAGTTCGTTCGCCGGGTGCGTTCGGGTCCGCCCGGTCCGGTCGTGCTGAAGGTCGAGACCGTGACGCCGAAGCGCCCGCGCCTGGCCGCCCCGGGCTATCTGAAGGATGTCTGCCTGGAGGTGCGCGCCGGCGAGATCGTCGGCCTGGCGGGCCTGGTCGGCGCCGGTCGCACGGACCTGGCCCGGCTGATCTTCGGCGCCGACGCGATCGCCTCCGGGTCGATCCGCCTGGACGACAAGCCGTTGAAACTGAAGTCACCGCGCGACGCGATCCGGGCCGGCGTCATGATGGTGCCCGAGGACCGCAAGCAGCAGGGCTGCTTCCTCGACCACTCCATTCGCCGCAATCTGAGCCTGCCCAGCCTGAAGCCCCTGAGCCGCCTGGGCCAATGGATCGACGAGCGGGCCGAGCGCGACCTGGTCGAAACCTATCGCCTGAAGCTGCGCGTCAAGATGGCCAGCCAGGAAACGCCGATCGGCAAGCTGTCCGGCGGCAACCAGCAGAAGGTGCTGCTGGGCCGCTCGATGGCCCTGGCCCCACGCGTGCTGATCGTCGACGAACCTACCCGCGGCATCGACATCGGCGCCAAGGCCGAGGTTCACCAGGTGCTGTCCGACCTCGCCGCCCAGGGCGTGGCGATCCTCGTCATCTCCTCGGAACTGGCCGAGGTCATGGCCGTGAGCGACCGCATCGTCGTCTTCCGCGAGGGCGCGGTCGTCGCCGACCTCGACGGCGAGACGGCCACCGAAGAGGGCCTGATGGCCTACATGGCGACCGGCGTCGGCCGGGCTTCGCCGCCAGGAATGGAACACCGTCCCCAATGACCTCCTCCCCGACGCTTTCCCCCGACCCGGCGGCCGACCAGGCGGCGCCCCCGTCCCGCCGCTTCGCCCCGCTGGCCTTCGCGCGCAAGCACCGCACGATCCTGTTCCTGCTGCTGCTGATCGCCGTGTTCGGGACGGTCAACGAACGCTTCCTGACGATCCGCAACGCGCTGAACATCCTCAGCGAGGTGTCGATCTACGGCATCATCGCCGTGGGCATGACCTATGTGATCCTGATCGGCGGCATCGACGTCGCGGTCGGCTCGCTGCTGGCCTTCGCCTCGCTGGCGGCGGCCTATGTTGTCACGACGGTCGTCGGCCCCTCCCCCGTCAGCTGGCTGATCGCCCTGAGCATTTCCACCGTGGTCGGCCTGGCCGGCGGCTACGTCCACGGCAAGGCGGTGACCTGGCTGCACGTCCCGGCCTTCATCGTCACCCTGGGCGGCATGACCGTCTGGCGGGGCGCGACGTTGATCCTCAACGACGGCGGGCCGATCTCGGGCTTCGACGCGGCCTATCGCTGGTGGGGCACCGGCGACATCCTGTTCGTGCCGGTTCCGATCGCCGTCTTCGTGCTGGTCGCCGCCCTGGGCCACGTCGTGCTGCGCTATACGCGCTACGGTCGCCAGGTCTATGCGGTCGGCGGCAACGCCGAGGCCGCCCGCCTGTCGGGCGTGAACGTCGACTTCATCGTCACCAGCGTCTATGCGGTGATCGGCGCCCTGGCCGGCCTGTCGGGCTTCCTGTTGTCGGCCCGCCTGGGTTCGGCCGAGGCTGTCGCCGGCACGGGCTACGAGCTGCGGGTCATCGCCTCGGTGGTGATCGGCGGGGCCAGCCTGACCGGCGGCTCCGGCGGTGTGGGCGGCACCATCCTGGGCGCGCTGCTGATCGGCGTGCTGTCGAACGGCCTGGTGATCATGCATGTCAGCTCCTACTTCCAGCAGGTGGTGATTGGCCTGATCATCGTCGCGGCGGTCGCGTTCGACCATTACGCCCGCACCCACAAGGCCTGATCGCCATGCGCGCGCTGAGCGGTCTCTTCGTCGGCGTCGCCCTGTTGGCGCTGCCCCTCGCCGCTCAGGCTCAGGGGCCCTCGCCCGACTTGACCGCCAAGGCCGATCCATTCGTCGGGGTCGACGGCGGCGGGGTCGCTGGCGGCAACACCGTGCCCGGCGCCGGCGTGCCGTTCGGCTTCGTGTCGCTGAGCCCCGACACCACCAACGCCGACACCAACGGCTACGATTCCAGAAGCCCGATCATGGGCTTCAGCTACACCCACGTCAGCGGCACGGGCGGCTCGGGCAAGTACGGCAATTTCCGGGTCACGCCCGCGGTCGGCCCCCTGCGGGTCAATCACCTGCACTTCGGCAAGACCGACGAGCAAGCCTCGCCCGGCTATTACAGCGTCGGCCTGGGCAATAGCGACGCCGAGCGGATCAAGGTCGAGCTGACGGCCTCGCGCCGGGTCGGCTTCCAGCGCCTGACCTACCCCGCCGCCTCGGAAAGCCAGCTGATCTTCGACGTCAGCTCGGTGGTGGCCATGCGCGGGCGCGGCCAGCGGGTGCGGCTGGCCAGGGTCGAGCTGATCGACGACCACACCCTGGCCGGCGAGGTCACGGTCGAGGGCGGCTGGAACCCCGCCCCCTACACCCTCTATTTTCACGCGGTCGCCGATCGCCCGGCCAAGGCCTTCGGGGCGTGGAAGGCCGGCCAGGGCTGGTTCAAGGCCACGCCCGGCGCCGGCCGCAGCGAGGGCGGCTCGCAGGTCAAGAGCGCCGCCAACCGCCAGGGCCTGATGATCGAGTACGACACCGAGCGCGAGTTCTCCAACCGTCTCGGGGCCTATCTCACCTTCGACACCACCACCGACCGCCAGGTGCGGATGAAGCTGGCCGTGTCGTTCGTCAGCGCCGACAAGGCCCGCGCCAACCTGGCCGAGGAGATGCCCGGCTGGGACTTCGACCGGTATCGCCAGGCCGCGCGGGCGCAATGGAACGACGCCCTGGCCAAGATCCAGGTCGAGGGCGGCTCCGACGAGCAGCAGCGCGTCTTCTATTCCGCCCTCTACCGCGCCCACACCATGCCGCACGACCTCTCCGGCGAAAACGTGTGGTGGAACTCCGCCGAGCCCCACTACGAGGACTTCTACACCCTGTGGGACACGTTCCGGACGCTGCATCCGCTGCTGACCGTGATCCAGCCGCAGCGGCAGCGGGACATGATCCGTTCCCTGATCGACACCTACAGGCACACCGGCTGGATACCGGACTCGCGCATCGCTGGCGCCAATGGCATGACCCAGGGCGGCTCGAACGGCGACATCCTGGTGGCCGACGCCGTGGTCAAGCGCCTGGGCGGCTTCGACCAGGCCCTGGCCTATGAGGCCATCCGCAAGAACGGCGAGGTCGATAGCGACCAGCCGTTCCTGCAAGGGCGCGTGCTGAAGGACTACCTGAAGCTGGGCTACGTGCCGTTCACCGAAACCCGTTCGGCCTCGCGCACGCTGGAATACGCTTATGACGACTACGCGATCGGCGTGGTGGCCAAGGCCTTGGGAAAACCCGACGACGCCAGGCGCTATCTGGCGCGGTCGGGGAACTGGAAGACTCTCTGGGACGACACGCTGGGCTGTATTCGCCCCCGCTACCCGAACGGGGAATGGGTCGAGAACTACAGCTGCACCTACGAATATCCGGACCGCTCGGGCCCCTGGTGGGACGCCCCGTTCTACGAAGGCAATTCGCTGCAGTACTCGACCTACGTGCCCCAGGACGTCGCCGGGCTGATGGCCAAGACCGGCGGGCGCGAGGGCTTCGTCGCCTGGCTGGACCGTCTGTTCGACGGCCACTACTCGCAGGGCAACGAGCCCGACATCCTGGCGCCGTATCTCTATATCCACGCCGGCCGGCCCGATCGTACGGCGCAGATCGCGCGCCAGCTGATGGCCAGGCACTATCGCCCGAGCCGCACGGGCCTGCCGGGCAACGACGACGCCGGGGCGATGTCCAGCTGGTACGTCTGGAACGCCATCGGGCTCTATCCCAACGCCGGCCAGCCCTATTACTACATCGCCTCGCCGGTGTTCACGCGCAGCGTCGTCGCGCTGGAGGGCGGCAAGACCTTCACCGTCCAGGCCCCTGCCGCCTCGGAGGCCAACCGCTATGTCACGGCCGCGCGGCTGAACGGCAAGCCGCTGGACCGCGCCTGGATCACCCACGCCGAACTCGCCCAGGGCGGCGTGCTGGACCTGACCATGGGCCCGGCGCCGTCGGGCTGGGCGGCGACGTTCACGCCGCCGCCCAACGGGCTTTAGCCCCCTCCTCTAGTGATTTTCGTGCACGGCCACCTGCTCGGGCAGGACCAGCCGTACGCGGTCGAGGCCGACGCGGCCGACGCGTGACGTCACCGTGATCGTATGGCGGCCTGGCGACAGCGACGGGCCGACGGTGGCCTTCAGCAGGTTGTCCAGCACGCCCTCGGCCCAGGCCGGCGAGCCGACCTTGCGCGGCAGGCGCACCCGCTCGGGCGCCCCCCCGTCGACGCCGACGTCGAACTCGATGTCCTGGGCCTGGCCGTCGGGGAAGACCGGCAGCACGCCCAGCTGGGCGCGGCGGCCGTCGGAACTGGCGACATCGACAGCCAGGGTCAGGGTCGCGCCGGGCGCTTCGGCCATCATCACGCCGCGACCGCGACCGACGCCCTCGACCAGGCGCCAGCCCGTGTTGGCGGTGAACGCCTCGGCCTCGAACACCGGCGAGGCGGCGGGCGCATTGCCGTCGACCACGGCCAGGAACCTGGCCGGATCGGCGGTAAGGCCCGCGCCCGGGAGCGGGATCGGGCGGGCGCGATAGATCCGCCACTGGCTGTCGGCGGGCTCCTCGGGCATCAGCCAGCGCCACTTGCCGCCAGCGACCTGGTTGTTGAAGCGGTCGGTCAGGGCGGTGATCTCGGCCTGGGCGTCGACGGCCGCGCCGCCGGCCGACCGCGCCATCGCCTGGTCGCTGTCGACCAGCTCGTTGTAACGCTCGGCCGCGAAGAACCGCATGTTGGCCGCGGCCGAGATGCAGATCGGAAACTCGACCAGTTCGAACCAGGCGTCGGCCCGTTCCGGCGATACGGCCGCGCTCGTCGCCTTGGTTTCCGCCACCAGCTTGCGGAAGGCCCGCAGGCGGTCGTTGACCTCGTCGGGCGTGTAGCTGGACAGGTGGCGGTTCTCGGCCTGGGGCTGCCACTCCAGGTGCTCGGGGCGGCGCTCGAAGTTCAGGCGATAGTAGGCGTCCATCAAATCGGCGGTCGTGCCGGCCAGGGCGGGCCCGAAGGCGCGGCGGCTCCAGTCCTCCAGGAACTGGCGCTGGGTCTTGCCGCGCCAGCGGTCGATGTCCCAGGCCATCTCCAGGAAGTGGCTGGCGCCGATCTCGGCCGGCTTGATGTCACCGACATTGGCGATCCAGACGTTGCGCGCGCCCTTGTCCCAGGCGTGGATCATCTCCTCCTGCACCAGGGCCGGCGGCGTCGTGCCGAGCCAGAGATAGGCCAGCGGATAGCCCAGATAGGACAGGTGGTAGTAGACCCCCGCCCCGCCCTTGCGGTTGGCCTCCTCGGCGCTGGGGAACTGGCGGATATAGCCGAAATTGTCGTCGGGCCAGACGATGGTGACGTCGTCCGGGACCTTCACCCCCGCCCGGTAGATATCCAGCACTTCCTTGTAGGGCACGAAGATCTGCGGGACCTTGGCGACGTCCGGCGAGACGTTCCTGGCCAGGATCTCGCGCTGGTCGGCGATGATGCTGTCCAGCAGGGCGACCTTGTCCTGCATGGTCTTGGGTCCGACCATGCCGGTGTCGTGGATGCCGCGCATGCCGACCGTCCACAGGCTTTCATAGGGACCATTGGCCTTGGCGCGCTCCTCCCAATAGGCTTTCACGCCCTCGGGATTGGTCGCGTAGTTGAACCTGTCCGGCGCGTCCTTCCACTCGCCGACATTGTTGCGCAGCATGGCTTCGGCGTGGGACGAGCCCATGACGATGCCGTACTCCTCGGCCAGCTTGGCGTTGGCCGGATCGGAGTTGAACGGCGCGGTCGTGTGGTGCATGGCCGGCCACAGGGTGTTGGCCTTCAGGCGCAGCAGCAGGGTGAAGACCCGGCGGTAGGTCTTGGGCCCGATGTCGCCGCGCTCGGGATCGAAGGTCTTGGCCGCCCAGGGATAGAGGCCCCAATCCTCGTCGTTGACGAAGACGCCCCGGTAGCGAACCGACGGCGGGCCGAAGCGATGAACGCCGGGGGCGACGAACAGCCTGTCGCGATGCGCGGGCGTGACGTCGGCCCACCAGGCCCAGGGCGACACGCCCATGGCCTGCGCCACCTCGTAGACGCCGAACGCCGTGCCGCGCCGATCGCTGCCGATCACCACCAGGGCCTTGTCGACGCCCGGCGACGGGCGGTCGACCGAGGCGATGACGAAGCTTTCCCAGGCGCCGGACAGGCGCGAGACATCGACCTTCCTGGCCGCGACGATCTGGTCGATCAGCTTGCTGTGGCCCAGCGTGCCGACCAGGATCGCCGTCTTGCCGCCCGGCGCGGCGGCCACGGTCGCCTGCTGGGCGGTGACGGTCCTGATGTCGTCCGCCAGGTCGTCGGCGGCGTGGCGCACGACCGCGGCGTCGGCCGGATCGACCACGATCGTCGGCGCACGCCCCGCCTCGACCAGCACGAAGCCGCCCCGCGCCAAGCTGTCGGTGAACAGGGCCCCGCTCTCGCGGCGGCCTTGCGCCTGGGCGGCCTGGGCGGCGCCGAGGCATAGGATGAGCGCCAGGGCGCCCCGCCAGATCGACTGCAGTCTGTTCATCGGCCCAGGCCTCCCTACGCGTGGCGGATCTTGTACTTCGGATGATGGAGGATCACGACGCCAAGGCTTGCGACACGACGGCCTCGAACCGGTCCAGAGGGCAGTCGAACGCCGGCGTCGCCATGCTGCAGCCCGGGATGAAGACCGGCGCGGCCAACGGCGGCGCCGCCTCGGTCAGGGGCGTGGCCTCGCGCAACTGCCGAAGGCTCTGGCCGGTGAAGCGGGCGCGGATCACCCGCACGCCGTCGGCGCGGCGCCAGCGCTCGAACACCAGGGCGCCGCCGGGACCAATCTGGTTGGGCTGGTAGCCCGGCAAGGCCCATTCGACGCGCAGAAGCCCGCCCAGCACCGCCAGGGTGCCATCATGGCCGGCTACGAAGACGATCCGGGCGTCCGCCGGACCGATCACATCGCCCTGCCCCGCGCGCGCCGGCCCGGCGCCCGCCTCCAGCGTGGCCAGGATCCGCCGGGCCAGGTGGCCGCCCAGGGTCTTGGCGACATAGGGCGTGCGAAGCCGCAGGTCGAACTCCGCCTGATGCAGGGCGAAGACGCGGGTCAGCGCATCCTCGTCGAGGCCCCGCCATCCTTCCCCGGCGAAGTCCTGGCCATCGGCCCACGCCATCAGCAGGCTCTCGGTGACGCCGGACGCGAAGGCTTCCGGCCCCGACAGCGAGACCAGGTCCTCGCCCTCGGCGAAGCCCGGCCTGGCGTCGAAGATCCGCCTCTTGCCGGGAGATGGCGGGCACGGTCCGGCCGGACACTGCATCAGGAGCGCGTCCAGGCGTTCGATCGCGTCGCGATGACTGGCGCTCCACGCGGCCAGATCGCCACCAGCCCGGCCGGCGACGGCCGCCCGCGCCAGCTCGGCGTCGGCGACCACGATGCCTGCCTTGATCGGCTCGAACATCGGGTCGAGGCGTCCCTCGCCCACCGTGCCCACGGCGACGGCGCAGCCGGGCGACAGGGTCCGCGACACGGCCTTGGCCGTGGCGATCGTCCTTTGGGTGACATTGGCCCAGTAGTAGGTCGCGCCGCAGCCGTCCCATCCCAACAGGCCCTCGGCGGCATAGTGCTCGCGGAAATAGCCGCCCATCAGCGACGCCAGGGCTTCGCCCCGAGTGGTCAGATGGCCGGGCGGGACCGAGAACCGCGGCCAGGGCCGGGCCGAGGCCTCCTCCAGCCGCTCGGGGCTCGACATCGCCGCCCGCACCCCGTGCCGGCTGAGGATCACCACCTTCTCGAGCCGCTCGCCCGGCGCGCCGGCCCAGGCGGAACCCGCCGACAGGAGGACGAACGCGGCCAGGGCGGCTCGAAGGGAACGGATCATCGCGCGGCTCCGGACGTCAGTGGCAGCCGGTTCCGGCGATCAGCTCGACCTCGGCGACCTGGACGGCCTTGCCGGCGGTCAGCTCCAGCCGATAGCGGGCATAGGCCTTGGCCTTCAGGGTGAAGGTCCGGGTGGCGTGACGATGGTCGAAGCGTTGGCCGCGCCGTTCGTCCAGCTTCGTCCAGCGCTTGCCGTCGAAGCCGCTGAAACGCCAGGCGGTCGGATCGGCTTCCTCCGCGCCGACGCTCACCGTGTAGGCCTTCAGGCAGGTCGCCGCCGGACGGGCGAACACCGCCGACTGACCGGCCGAGGCCGTCCAGACCGTCGAGGTCTTGCCGTCGGTCAGGGCCGGCGCGCTGGCTTCGGCCTTCAGCACGGCGCCGTCATAGGCCCACTGACCGGGCTTGTCGCTCATCGTGAAGTTCAGCACGCCGCCCGACAGCAGTTGAGCCTGGGAAACGAACGGACCGGACAACGGTCGCCCGTTCAGGCTGGCGGCGGCGATGTAGGGGTGGTCCGCGCCGGCGTTGGCCGCGAGGATCTCGAGGGTCTTGCCGCCTTCCAGGTGGATCAGGCTGCGGAGGTGACGCGGCCCGTGCAGATAGAAGAGGTTGCTTCCCAGTTTCGGGAACAGGCCCAGGCGGTTGAACACGTAGTTGGAGCTCATCGCCCCCGCGTCCTCGTCGCCGGGATAGGCGGTGTCGGTGAAGTGCTTGAACACCTGCCCCGCCCAATAGGACGACAGGTCGGCCCGGCCCAGGTTGTGGAACAGCCAGGGCGTCGCGAACGACGGCTCGTTGGTGATGTCGATCAGGCCGGCGTCCAGGGCGTGGTTCAGGCGCTCGTTGAAGCGCACCCGGCCGCCCATGGCCTCGACCAGGCCGGGCAGGTCGTGCAGCACCCCGTAGGAATAGATCCAGGCCGTGCCCTCGTAATAGCCGACATTGTTGTGGACCTTCCCGTCCCAGCCGAGCTTCGGATCGATGTCCTGGAACTTGCCGTCGGGATAGCGTGGCATCAGGAAACCCTTGAAGCCGTCGCTTTGCGTGTCCGGGTTCCAGATCTTGCGCCAGTTCTGGGAGCGCTTGGCGAGGGCCGCGGCCTCGTCGGCGTGACCCGCTTTGGCGGCGACCTGGGCGGCGAAGTAGTCGTTCAGCGCGAAGCCCAGGGTCGACGAGCCCGACTTGGCCCGCTGGTTGTTCGGTTCCGGACTGAGGTCCCCCACGCCGAAGTAGCCGCTTTCCAGATAGCGCGGCCGGCGTCGCTCGAAGGCGTTGAAATGGGTCACGCGCCAGGCGTCGTTCCAGTTCACGCCCTGGGCCCCACGCAGCGCCGCCTCGCCCAGCACGTTGTCGACCTCGTCTCCGCCTTGGCCGACATGGTAGTTCTGGCCGCCGATGATGGCGGTGTCGGCGGCGCCGAACTTGTCGAAGGTGTGGATCAGCGAGTTGAGATTGGCCGCGTACTCACTGGGCCGCAGCACCGACATCAGCGGGAACAGGGTCCGATAGGTGTCCCACAGGGTGTAGTGATCGTCCCAGTTCGGCCGGCCCAGGTCCTTGGCCGGCTGGTCCAGCGACCGGTCCCGCGGGTGGGTCGAGGCGTGGTAGAACGCCGTGTAGAACCGCCGGGCCTGGGCCTCCGAAAGTCCCGAGACCTCGATCTCGCCCAATCGATCGTTCCAGGCCCCTTGGGTCTCCTGACGCACCCGGTCGAAGCTCCAGTCCGGGATCTCGCGGTCCAGCAGGGCTTCGGCCGTCTCGGCGCTGGTGAAGGACACCGCGATCTTGACCAGCAGCGGCTTGCCGTCCGTGGCCTTGAAGGTCTGCCAGGCGCCCAGGCGCTCGTCCGGTCCGGTCTTGCCCTCGGTGGCGCCGGCCTTGCGGTCCTGCTTGTCGAAGACGCCCCAGGCGGTGGGCTTCTGGTCGAACTTGGCGACGAACCAGATGTCGATCAGGGCCGGGTTCCAATAGCCCTTGGCCTTGACGTGGCCGACGACCTTGCCCTCGGCGGGGAACAGCTTCACGTCGGCCTGGTCCGACGCGACCAGCCCGCCGACCTTGCGCGTCACGTCGAAGACCAGCTGGGCCTGGTCCGTGCTTGGATAGGTCAGGCGATAGATGGCCGAATAGTGCGCCGGCGTGACCTCGACGCGCGTGTCGTAGCGCGACAGGCGAACCGAATAGGCGTCGGCGGCCAGGACCTCGTCGGCCTTGGGCGACAGGTGGGCGGCCTCGTCGAACTGGGCCGGCCCGACCTGGGGCGACAGCAGGAACGTGCCGTAGGTGGTGACGCCGCCCGATCCTTGCGAGTGCAATTGGGCGAAGCCGCTGATCGGCTCGGCGGCGTTGTAGCCGGCGTTGCTGGGGTTCGGGGTCTCGGGCGAGGGATGGATGGACCCGTTGGGCAGCGTCGGTCCGGGGATGGTGTCGCCTTCGTTGTCGTTGCCGAGGCCGACATTCAGCGCGGGAAGCCTGTAGAGCGACCGGTCGGGATCGGCCCTGGCCGTCGTGGACGCCGCCAGGATGGCCAGAACGAACAGGGGCGACAGGCTCGCGCGAAGTCCGGGCATGAAGATCCTCCGGCTACGGAACGACGAAGCCCGCCGAAACCTACGTCCGGACGGCGGCCTTCCCGAAATCGAAAATGTAGCCGGTCCACGAATGGACCGGCTACCAAGTGCTTCACGGGAGAAGGTGAAGGGTTAGAAGGTGGCGCGCGCCGTCAGGGTGTAGGTGCGGCCATCGTAGTCGACCCAGCGCGAGACCTTGGTGTCGTTCTCGTATTCGAACCGCTTGGAGTCGGTGAGGTTATAGGCGTCCAGCGACAGGGTGAGGTTGTCGGTCACGTTGTAGGAGGCCGACAGGTCCAGCTGACCGCGCGCCTTCACCGAACGAGCGGCGCCGGTATAGGTGCCGTTGGCGTTCAGCGGGTAGTCGGAACGGTAGTTGTAGACCGCGCGCACACCGTATTTCGGCGTCTCGTAGTAGCCGATCAGGTTGATGTTGTGCTTGGAGATGCCCGGGAACGGGGCGATCGCGACACTCTTGGAAGTCGTGTAGGCGTAGTTGAAGCTGCCGCCGAAGTTCGCCCAGAAGCCCGGCAGGAAGTCGAGGTTCTGCTGGATGTTGAACTCGACGCCCTCGACCGTGGTCGCCTTGTCGAGGTTGTAGGCGCCGCTGGCGTTAACGTGGACCTGCTTGGTGGCGCTGCTCAGGCTGGTGGCGTTGCAGTAGGTGCCGTCCCACGACAGGGCGCCGAAGCCCCAGGTCGAGCCATCCGACGGGCAGATGATCGACGGATCGGTGGTCGTGGCGATGCGGCCGGTGATGTTCTTGCGGAAATAGGCCAGCGAGATCAGGCCGTTGGGGCGGTTGTACCACTCCAGCGACAGGTCGAACGACTCGGCCAGGTACGGCTTCAGGCTGTTGTTCCCGATGGCGACCGAGACGTCGTAGACGCTGACCGACCCCGAGCTGAGGCTGTTGTTGAGGATCTGGGCCGGGCTGATCTTGGTCGACGGCGAATACTGGCGCGGGTGCGGACGGACATAGGTCTTGTAATAGGCGCCGCGCAGGATCAGGTCGTCGGTGACGTCGGCCACGAAGATCGCCGACGGCAGGAAGTAGTGATACTTGTTGACGTACGTATCGGTCTTGAACGCCGTGGCCGAACCGATCGAATCCGTCGGCGGGGTGGTGCGGTCCAGAGTCGTGATGGTGTTCTTGGTGTCTTCGTAGCGGCCGCCGAAGTTGCCGCGCACGCCATGGCCGAAGATCTCGGTGTCGTACTTGGCCTGGACGTAGAACTGATTGATATCGTTCTCGTTGGTGAAGTTCTTATCGTAGTAGCTGCTGTCGGCGTACTGGATGTTGAAGCCCTGGCTCGACAGGCCGCCGCCTTGATAAGGCGTGACCGGACGGACCGCGTCCAGGAAGTCGTGGATGTTCAGCACCTGCCAGTTGCGATTGTAGTTGCCGGCGGTGCCGCCCATGAAGTCGTCGACCGAAGGCGACGCGATCATCATGCTCGAGGTGATCTTGCTCAGCTGGGCCCCGTAGGCATAGACCCGGTAGCCGGTCGACACGTACTTCTCGCGCTCGAGCCGCACGCCAGCCTGGAGGCTCTTGATCGGTCCGAACTTGACGAAGCGTTCAACGTCGAAGGCCGCGCTGTTCAGGTCGTTCTTGGCGAAGCTTTCGGTGCCCTGAATCTGGATCTGGTTGGTCGAATTGGCTTTCGAACCGTTGTTGTAGAATGACGTCGGATCACTGGGACCGCCCCAGGTCCAGGTCTGACCGTTCGTGATCGAATTCTGCGGCGTGGGGCTGGTCGTGTAGCTGAAGGCGCCGATGTCATCGAGGCCGGTGGTCAGTGAACCCGTGACGCCGTTGCCGCCCGCGCGGGTGTAGGTGGCGACGTCGACCTCGGTCTCGACCGAGGCGTTGTAGCCCGACGACAGGGTCAGGGCGGCGGCGACACGCCAGTCGTCGTTGCTCCAGTCGATGTTGCCGATGACGCCGTCGGACTTCTGACGCTGCGAATACAGGCGGGTCGAGGAGAGCGCGTTCATATTGTTGAACGAGTAGCTCTCATAGAGATAGCGTCCGTCGTTGGTCTTGATCGGCGTACCCGTCGGGGTGATCACCGTGCCCGCGCCGGCCGTGGACGACGGCAGAACGGTGTTGATCAGGAAATACTGCGTCGTGTCGGGCAGGTTGCGGTCGGTCGAGAAGCCGATCAGGCCGATCTTGGTGTTGTCGTTCGGCTTCCACTCGATACCCGCCGAGCCCGACCAGACCTTGCCGACGTTCATGCGCGTATACTGGCGGATCTGGCTGTTGGCCCAGACGCCGTTGGTGCTGGTCGAACCGGTGTTGCTGGTAATGAAAGGCGTCGCCGCCGTCTGCGACAGACCCAGGGCCTGGCCCAGCGAGCGGCAGTACGAAGTCGCGCTGGTGGGGCACGCGGTCGCCGAGAAGTACTGGCCGTACGTGGCGTTGAATTGGGTGGGCGTCAGGCCCGTCATCGCCGACGTCAGATAGTCGTAGCTGTTGAGGCGGACCGTATCGCGGCGGAATTTTTCCTTCTTGTAGGCGATCGTCCCGAAGATCGCGAGATCGTCCGTCAGGTGCTTGTTGTAGCCGATGGTCGCGGCGGGCGCGCCCAGATCGCCCAGGTCGTTGTACTCGTAGGCCGCTTTCGCGAAGCCGCCATCCTTGCGCGACAGCGCCGGGGCGATCTGCAGGTCGACGTTACCGCTGAGGCCGCCCGAGGTGGTGTTGGCCATCGGTGACTTGGCGATCACGAAGGACGAGAAGATGTCGGAGTTGAACGCGCCCAGCGGCGAGCCCTGGTTGTCGCGCAGCAGAGCGGGCCCGGCGAACGACTGGCCGTTCAGCGTCGTGCGGGCGTACTCGCCCGGCATGCCGCGCAGGTTGATGGTGGCGTCGCGGCCTTCGGCCTCGCGGTTGATCTGGACGCCCGGGATGCGCTGCAGCGCCTCACCGACGTTCAGGTCGGGGAAGCGGCCCAGGCCGTCCGACGAAATGCCGTCGGTGATTTCGATGGCGTTCTTCTTGGCGCGGACGGCGTTGGCGTAGCTCTGCTTGAAGCCCGTCACGACGACGGCGTCGAGCACGTCGGCGCTCGGCGCGGCGGTGCTCGACGCGGCGGCTTCCTGGGCCGCGGCGACCGCAGGCAATCCGCCAATGATGGTGGCCGACAGGAGCGCGACCTTCAGGACGCGCCTCGGGCTGATTTTCGCTTGCAACTCTTTTCCCTCCTCGTTGCGGCCATTGCCTTGGCGGCTTGTTGGCCCGACCTCTTTCGCGACATCGATTGAACCCGGATTTATTGACTGGTCAGGACAATATTTCCGGAACGCCCACCCCCGTGTCGCACCCTTCAGTCAACTACAATGACGTTGATATCACTGACCTATTTCATGTAGCTGATTTGGTTTGTATATTATTTTTTGTCAGCGATCTAGAATTTTTTTTTCATATTTTCCTACTGGTCAGGCCAAAATGAAGATCTACAACCAACGGTGACCGGCCTTTCAGCCAGGCGTTGAAAGTTGACGGCGAGGATCGAAGGAGACCACTGGCTTGAGCCGCGGTCCCCGCGACATATGCGCCCGCCCCTTCGGGGACGGGCGGTTTGAGGAACAGGCGCGGGCCAGGCGAGGCCCGGGTCAGGGAGAGATGGTATGAAGCGAAGCATGGTGGCGGCGAGCATGGCCGGGCTGGCGATCGGCTTCGCCGCGCATGCCGAAGACGCGCCCCGCGTGCAGCCAGTGCAGGTGGACGCGTCGCGTCCGGACTGGGAGAACCCGGCGGTGTTCGCGCGCGGCAAGCTGGCGGCCAGCGCCACCCACTTCGCGTTCGAGAGCCGCGAGGCGGCCCTGGCCGGCGACATGACCCGGTCGGCCCGCTACCAGTCGCTGGACGGTGCGTGGGCGTTCAGCTTTTCGCCGTCGTCGGACGATGTCCCCAAGGGCTTCGAACAGCCCGGCTATGACGTCTCGGCCTGGAAGACCATCAAGGTCCCGGCGATGTGGCAGACCGAGGGCTACGACCAGGCCCGCTACAACAACATCACCTATCCGTTCCCGGCCAACCGCCCGCTGATCCCCCACGCCACCAACCCGGTCGGCTCCTATCGGCGGACCTTCGAGATCCCGGCCGGCTGGTCGGGCCAGGACGTGATCCTGCACATCGGCGCGGCCGGCTCGGCCTACCAGGTGTGGGTCAACGGCGTGGAGGCCGGCTACTCGGAAGACTCCAAGCTGCCTTCGGAGTTCGATGTCACCAAGCTGCTCAAGCGCGGCCAGCCCAACATCGTCGCCATCCAGATCCACCGCTGGTCGGACGGCTCCTACCTGGAGGACCAGGACTTCTGGCGGGTCTCGGGCATCGAGCGCTCGGTCTATCTGAAGGCCGTGCCCAAGGCCTCGGCCACCGACCTGTTCGTCCATGCCGGCCTGGACAAGGCCTATCGCGACGGCGTGCTGTCGACCGACCTGGCCCTGGCCGCCCGCGACAAGCCGGTGACCTTGCGCCTGAGCCTGCTGGACGGCGACAAGACCGTGCTCACGAAAGAGACCAAGGTCGCCGCCGGCGCCGCCAGGACCGAGACGCTCTCGGCCACCGTCCCGGGCGTGCGCCCGTGGACCGCCGAGACCCCCAACCTCTACACCCTGCTGGTCGAGGTGCTCGACGCAAAGGGCCAGGTGATCCAGGCCACGCCCCAGCGCATCGGTTTCCGCACCGTCGAGATCAAGAACGGCCGGGTGGCCGTCAACGGCAAGCCGATCGTCATCCGCGGCGTCAATCGCCACGAGCACGATCCGGAGACCTTCCACGTCATCTCCGAGGCCTCAATGCGCCGCGACATCGAGCTGATGAAGCGCAACAACATCAACGCCGTGCGCACCTCCCACTACCCCAACGCCGAGCTCTGGTATGCCCTGGCCGACGAGTACGGCCTCTATGTCATGGACGAGGCCGACATCGAGAGCCACGCCTATATGGACTACGCCAACAAGCATCCGGAGCTGCGGCCCAAGCTGCAGATCGGCTTCGACCCGGCCTGGGAGCAGGCCCATGTCAGCCGGGTCATGAACATGGTCGAGCGCGACAAGAACCACCCGTCGGTGATCTTCTGGTCGCTGGGCAACGAGGCCGGCATCGGGCCCAACTTCGAGAAGGCGGCCGCCGCCGCCCGCAAGCGCGATCCCTCGCGCCTGATCTCCTATCTCGGCTGGGGCACGCTGGACTGGGAGCATGAACCCAACGCCTTCGTCGACATCTATGCGCCGATGTACGACGACATCGAGAAGATGGTGGACTGGGCCAAGGATCCCACCCGCACCCAGCCGATGATCCAGTGCGAGTATTCGCACATGCAGGGCAACTCCGGCGGCAACTTCAAGGACTACTGGGACACCATCTACCAGTACGACAAGCTGCAGGGCGGCTTCATCTGGGACTGGGTCGACCAGTCGATGTATCGCTACGCCAAGGACGGCCGCCGCTACTGGGGCGACGGCGGCGAGTACGGCCCCAATCCCGGCGGCGACGTCGAGTTCGGCGACGGCCTAAACCAGCCGGATCGCACGCCCAACCCGCACCTCTACGAGGTGCAGAAGGTGCTCTCGCCGATCCAGTTCGGGGCCTTCGACCCGGCCACCGGCAAGGTGACGGTGACCAACCGCCACGACTTCCGCGACCTGTCGGGCTTCGACTTCGACTGGACGCTGGAGGAGAACGGCGTGGCCATCGCTTCCGGCGACCTGCCGGCCCTGACGACCGCCGCCCGCGCCAGCCAGACCATCGCCCTGCCGTTGCCGGCCCTGCCGCGCAAGCCCGGCGCGGAATACTTCGTTACCGTGCGGGCCAAGGCCAAGGCCGGCGCCGTGCCGTTGACCCCGGCCGGCTACACGGTCGGCTGGGAACAGTTCGCCGTCGCGGCGACGCCCAAGACCGAGCCCGCCCGCGCCGGAACGGTGGCCGCGTCCGACGGCAAGGACGCGGTGACGCTGTCGGCCGCCGGCGCGGTGCTGAAGATCGATCGCGCCACGGGCCTGGTCGAGGCCTACGCCAAGGACGGCGTCGTCCTGGCCAAGGGCGGCCAGCCCAACTTCTTCCGCGCCGAGACCGACAACGATACGGGCACCGGTCTTTCGACCCAGCAACGTCCGTGGCAGGCGATGACGCAACAGCGCCAGACGCGGTCGGTGATCGTGGACGCGACCGGCGGCCGAATCGTCGTCGAGCACGCCCTCGGCGCTGGCGCGGCGCGCTTCGTGACCACCTATACCATGGCCGGAGACGGTTCCGTCGCCGTCGCCGGGGAGCTGACCCCGCTGAAGGACGACCTGCCGCCGCCGGTGCGCGTGGGCCTGTGGTACTCGGTTCCAGCCGACCTGAAGGCGGTCGAATGGTACGGCCGCGGCCCGCACGAGACCTATGTCGACCGCTACACCTCCGCCCCGATCGGCCTGTGGCGCGGGGCGATCGCCGACCAGAACCACGACTACATGCGCCCCCAGGACACCGGCAACAAGATCGACGTCCGCTGGATGGAGCTGAGCGGCGGCGGCGCGGGGCTGAAGGTCACCGGCGAGAAACCGCTGATGATGACCGCCCTGGCCTTCCCCTATCAGGACCTCTACCGCCGCGCGCCGGGCGCGTGGAAGTCGACCGACATCGTCCCGCATGGCGAGGTCACGCTGCTGGTCGATTCGGCCCAGTGGGGCGTCGGCGGCGACACGGCCTGGAACCATGTCGGCCTGCCGCACATGAAGTACCGCACCAAGCTGGAGCCGACCCGCGTCGCCTTCCGCCTGGAGCCGTTCAGCGGCGAGGGGACCCAGCCGGACAAGGCGCGTCCCGCCCGGGCCACCGAGGTCCAGTGATCGGAGCGGTCGGCGGCCTGGCCCAGGCCGTCGACCGTGGCCGTTCAGCTCTCCGTGTAGCGGAGCAGAAGCCAGTCCCGGCCGTTTAGCAGTAGGGCCAACGCCTCCGCGGCCGCCGGAGGCGTGCCGGCATAGAAGGCCGCGAGATCCTTCGCCAGCATCCGCGCCCTGTCCGCGGGCAACGCCGCGGGGCGTCGGAATCCGAGCATGCGGGCGCCGATCCCGAACAGCGAAAAGTCGTATTCGTCCTCCAGGCGCCGGGCCAGGACGTAGGTCTGCATGGGATTGAGGTCGGCGCTGAAATAGCCGTTGGGAAAGGCCGCGACGGTCTGGGCGGCGGCGTCGACCGGCACGACCTGGAACAGGACGTGCTGTTCCTGCGCGATCCGCAGCGCCGCTTCCGGATCCCTGTTGATCGTGACCAGGTCGTTGGAGTCGCCGGGCGTTTCCCAGTCCAGCAGGCCGGACACCTGCTCGAGCCCGACGTCGCGCGCCCGCTCGAGAAGGTTGGCCAGGCGGATGGGGAATTCGGCCGGCGTGCTGAGGTAGCCCCGGTGCTGGCCGTTCTCGAACACCTCGGCCCCAAGCCCGGACAGGTCGTGGCCCTCGATGTCGTCCAGCCCGTGAAAGTCCGTCGCGTGCCCCGACGTGTACGAGGCCTGGCCCAGGTCGTCGAGCGAGGCGAGGACGCGTTGGCCGGGATGGTCCTGCTGCAGGCGAGCGTGCAGGACGAGCAGGTCCGCGAACGATGGAAGATCGTGCGCCGTCACGCCGTCGCACAGCAACGGGCCGAAGGTCCGGGGCCTGGCCTCGGCGAAGGGGACGAGTTTCAGCGGTTGCCCGCGGGGCGATCCGGACATCGGGGCGATGACGGCCGCCCCCGCCGCGAATGTCAACCAGGCGCCCGATGCGCGCAAGCCGCCCTCCAGGCGGGCGTCGGCACTGCGTTATATGTATATCGTATAAGATATTTGACATAAATAATATTATCGTGCCTTCCTTCCTGCCGAAGCGCGCCTGTGGGAGGCGCGGTCGTTCTGGAGGGGAATTTCCATGCGCAGCAGACTGGCGCGCCTTGATCTCATGGCGGGAGCGGCGGCGGTCGCGGTCCTGTCGGTCGGCGCCGGGGCCCCAGCCGCCTTCGCCCAGCAGGTCGCCACGGCCGAAGAGCCGGCGACCCTGGATGCGGTGGTGGTGACCGGGTCGCGGATCAAGCGGCCCAACCTGGTCTCGGCCAGCCCGATGACCGTCGTCGGCGACGACGAGATCAAGTACCAGGGCGCCACCTCGATCGAGAGCGTGCTCAATCGACTGCCCCAGTTCACCGCCGACTCCAACGAGAACGGCTCGAACGGCTCGGACGGCACGGCCCGGGTCAACCTGCGCAACATGGGCTCCAGCCGCGTGCTGGTGCTGGTCGACGGCCAGCGGATGCTGCCAGCCGAGACCGCCGACGTGAACTTCATCCCCAGCGCCCTGGTCGACCGGGTGGACGTGGTGACGGGCGGCGCCTCGGCGGTCTACGGCTCCGACGCCGTGTCCGGCGTGGTCAACTTCATCCTCAAGAAGAACCTCAACGGGCTGCGGCTGGACGCTCAGTACGGCATCGCCCAGCACACCAACGACAACAGCTATCCCCGGTCGCTGATCACCAGCGCCGGCTACAAGCTGCCCGACAAGCACGTCACCGACGGGGCGCGGACCGACATCAACCTGGCCTTCGGCATGAATTCGCCGGACGGCAAGGGCAATGTCACCTTCTACGTCGGCTATCGCGAACTGAAGCCCGTCACCCAGGACACCCGCGACTATTCGGCCTGCGGCCTGAACCTGGCCGGGGACCGCAACAACGCCCTGGTCTGCGGCGGCTCCAGCAACAACGAGTACGGGCTGTTCACCCTGCTCAGCGGCCCCAACGCCGGACAGACGCTGAACAACACCAAGGACGGCAACAAGACCTGGGTCCCGTACAACAGCTCGTTCCTCTACAACTACGCGCCCACCAACTACATCCAGCGCTCGGACAGCCGCTACACGGCGGGGGCCTTCGCGCACTACGAGATCAGCAAGGCCGCCGAGGTCTACGGCAGCTTCATGTTCATGGACGACCACACCTTCTCGCAGGCGGCGCCGTCCGCCCTGTTCCAGGGGACGACGTTCAAGATCAACTGCAACAACCCGCTGATGTCGGCCTCCCAGGCCGCGACGCTCTGCGGTTCGGCCGCGGGCACGGACGTCAACCAGGACACCTTCATCGGCTACCGGCTGACCGGGCCCGGCAGTTCGCCGCGCCGCGACGACCTGCGCCATACCGACTACCGCATCAACCTCGGCTCGCGCGGCGAGATCGCGCAGGGCTGGACCTATGACGCCGGCTTCCTCTACTCGCAGGTGGTGCTCGACGAGAGCTACAAGAACAACGTCGACAACGCCAAGGCCGCCAAGGCCCTGCAGGTGGTCAGCGTCAACGGCGTGGCGACCTGCAAGTCGGTGGTCGACGGCACCGATCCCAACTGCGTGCCGATCGACGTGTTCAAGTACCAGGGCCTCAGCGCGGCGGCCTACAAGTACCTCTACGCCCCGACCTACACTCACGGCGTGCAGCGCGAGAAGGTGCTGAGCGCGAACGTGAACGGCGACCTGGGCCAGTACGGGATCAAGAGCCCGTGGGCCGATGACGGCGCGGCCGTGGCCCTGGGCGTCGAGCATCGCCGCGAGGAGCTGAAGTTCGAGGCCGACGCCCTGGCCCAGGCGGGCGGCACCAAGGAGAACGCCGGCGCCTTCAGCGTCACCGAGGCCTATGGCGAAATGGACCTGCCGCTGGTCCAGGACGCGCCGTTCATCAAGAGCCTGTCGGTCAACGCCGGCTATCGGACCTCCAAGTACGACTATCTCGACAAGCGGGTCTCGACCTACAAGGTCGAGCTGCAATATGCGCCGACCTCGGACGTGCGGTTCCGCGCCAGCTACAACCGCGCGGTGCGGGCGGCCAATATCAGCGAGCTGTTCGCGCCCCAGGGCCTGGGCAACGTCTCGGCGGTGGACCCCTGCGCCGGGGCGACGCCCACGGCCTCCGCCGCGGCCTGCGCCCTGACCGGCGTGACCGCCGCCCAGTACGGCAAGATCCCCGAATGCCCGGCCGAGACCTGCGTCACCCAGGGCGGCGGCAATCCGGACCTGAAGCCGGAAGTGGCCGACACCCGCACCGCCGGGGTGGTGCTGACCCCGCGCTTCCTGCCCGGGTTCTCGATGTCGCTGGACTATTTCGACATCTATGTCGACCAGTACATCGGCTCGGTCGACGCCCCGACCGTGATCAACCAGTGCGTCCAGACCAGCAATCCGTACTTCTGCAGCCTGTTCCACCGCGACCCGACCTCGGGCGTGCTGTTCGGCGATCGCGGCTACATCGTCGCCACCAACCAGAACACCGGCTTCCTGCAGACCTCCGGGCTGGACGTGACCGGCAACTATCGCCTCGACCTGTCCGCGCTGACCAAGGGCGGCGACTGGGGCGAGCTCGACTTCAGCTTCGTCGGCACCTACCTCAACAGCCGCAAGATCGAGCAGCTGCCCGGCCTGGGCGCCTATAACTGCAAGGGTCTCTACGGCCCGACCTGCGGCCAGCCCAACCCGGCCTGGCGCCACCAGCTGCGCACGACCTGGACCCTGCCGTGGATCCCGGCCACGGTCTCGGTCAACTGGCGCTATTTCGGCGGGACCAACCTGTCCAGCAACGACAGCAACCCGTTCCTGCAGGGCGACTACGTCGAGATCAACCGCAAGATCAAGGCCTACAGCTACTTCGACCTGGCGGCCAACTGGAAGGTGCGCGAGCAGCTGTCCCTGCGGGCCGGCATGAACAACGCCTTCGACAAGGATCCGCCGGTGATCGCCGCCGGCCTGCTCAGCTCGTTCGGCAACGGCAACACCTATCCGGGCGTCTACGACCCGATGGGCCGGACGCTGTTCGTCGGCCTGACCATGGACTTCTAAGGCCTTCCGCTTTTCCCGAGGACCGGCGGCGGCGTCGCGGGTCCTCGGGGGTGAACCTCCCCTAGGTCAACTCCAGCAGCCATCGCCCCCCGCGGTGGCTGTTTTTTTATGGGGGCCGCTGACCTTCCATCCGCTCATCCCGGCGAATGCCGGGACCCAGATCCCATGGCGTGGGCGTTGATTGGAGGAACGCCGAGCTTGAGGAACCCACCCCTCCGCTATGCCATCTGGCTCCCGGCATTCGCCGGGATGAGCGGAGATTTTGGAGGTCTATGCTCGGCATTCAGTGAGCAAAGATCAGCGAAATCAACGCCCTGAACTTTCTCGACCCGATTTGATCCTCACCCCTTCGAACTACCCGTATCCTGGTCCCACCTGAAGGCACGGGGAGGGCGCACGTACGGCGACCGATGCGGCCTTCGGGGGTGGACGA
>Ga0102590_1000472_pt1 | contig 88897 bp, 90 predicted proteins | sample AraplaMF_Col_mMF_FD_76859 | JGI IMG/M metagenome (GOLD analysis project Ga0102590, IMG submission 76859) | Arabidopsis root microbial communities from the University of North Carolina, USA - plate scrape MF_Col_mMF | ecosystem: Host-associated > Plants > Roots > Endosphere | place: USA... | reverse complement strand
GCAGGGAAAAAGCAGCTTTCATCCTCGAGCGTCTTGTTCACAGACATGGCACTTACCCCAATTGTCCGGCCTTGCCGGCCAGCGGCGCGAGGTCGGGCGCGGCCGGCGCCGTCCGCCCGACGCCGAGAAGCTTGAGGCCGAAGCGATCGCGCAGCGGCGGCCAGAGCCCTCGGGGCGACCAGAGCATGACGACGACGGGCATCGGCGAGGACTATCTGAAGCATTCGGTTTACCCGGATGTGGCCTCGGCGGCCACGCTACGCGGACTGCTGGGGCTCCTGAAAAGAGAGGTCGACGTCTTCTCTACGGTCTATCCTTGCGACACGCCGTTCGGTCTGAAATGGTTCCTGCTGGTGGGCGTCGCCGTGCATAACAATTCCAAAGCTGCCGCCGCCGTTCTGCACATCGACATTTCCACCTTCCGGCCGGATAGAACTAGCATTTCGGCATCCATGATCGGCGTTGGTCCCGGCGCTCTCGATCCGGCCATAGAGAAGGTCACACGTGCAGTTCGCCGGGCGATCGCGTCCGGCCTTCAGAATTCGCCCGCAACCAGCCGCAGCTCGAGCACCTTCGGCGAGCATAGGATCATCAAATCCCTGACCTCTCGTGAGCTCGAATTGCTGGTTCACCTCGCCCAGGGCGCTACCAATTCCACGATTGCCAAGGCACGAAACATCTCGGTCGGAACCGCCAAGAATCAGACTGCCGCTCTTGTAAAGAAGCTCGGGGTGGCAAACCGTACTCAGGCAGCTATCATTGCACTCCGCAACGGTGTCCTCGGTGAGGTTGCTGATGATTAGGTTCGAGCACCATAGGTTGCGACATAGGAACTTGGGAGGCCGAGGAAAAACTAGGAGTCGCGCAAATACCCTGGTCGCAACGCTCTGGGCGGATCGCCGCCTCGGGTCAATGGCCGGCTGTGGCGATCAAGTCGGCGACGGTCAGGCCGCGGTCGGCGAGCCTTGCGGCGCGCCGCGCCGGCCGGACAATGTGCATGAGTTCGGCCGGGGTCGATTCCTCCCGGCGTCGTCGATCCAGGCGAATGCGATGGCGTCGTAGTCGTAGCGTGCCGAGACGGACGACACAGAGCCGACCGTGAACAGTCACCTGCGTCAGGTGCACGATCCATCTCGGGTCGGACCGCGCGGACGCCCTCGGCGTGGTCGGCGCAGCGGGCGGCAAGGACGTCGTCGGCCCGGTACGGCCGAAGCCGCAGGTCTCGCAGACACAGATTCTGCGGGTGTCCGCAAGATCGACCCCAGCGCGGACCGCCGCCTCAATCGCCCTGACAGCTTGCCGCCCCAAAACGGATCCGCAGCGCCCTAGCTGACGCGGATGCTCTCGGAGCCGAACCTTTCGCTTTACAGGAGGGCCGCGGCGATACGGACGCCGCAACGGTCGATGACGGCCCCACCCTCGCCGCACTCGGGCAAGCAGGTGGCACGGGCGGTATCCCCGTCGTCCCTAATCGTAGCGTCCGCCGTCCCCAGACCGGCGTCCTTCATCATACCCCTCGTCGCGATCGGCGCGGGAACCTTGATGGAACTTCGACATCGCCGCGATCTGATGCTCGTCTTTGCCGGGGTCGGATTGTTCTGGCTCGGGATCCTCTCTATCTCGGCTCGATGGATTTTCTCACCCGGACCTGACGGTCAGTTCGTTCTGGCGTCGAGCGCCATGCGCTCTTTCCTGGCCGCGTCCTCGCTGACCGGCGGGGCCTTGCCCCAATGGTTCCGGACATAGGTCGCAACTGCCGCGACCTGTGCGTCATTCAATTGCCAGCCGAAGGCCGGCATGGCGGGGCCCGTCGGCTCCTTGTCGGTCGCGACGCTCTGCGCGCCCTGGAGGATCACGCGCAGCACCGTTGTTGGGTCGCCCGTGTTGACCGTGGCCGCCTTGGCCAGGTTCGGAATGAGGCTGGGAACGCCAGACCCGTCCGACTTGTGACAAGCCGAGCAGAGATCCTGATAGATCGCGCCGCCCGCGGCCATCACATGCGCATCCGCCGAACTGTCCGCCGCAGGCTTCGGACCCGATACATCCTTCAAATAGGCCGCCATCGCCTTGGTGTCATCGTCGCTGAGCTTCGACGTCGAGAGCTCGACGACCTCACCCATCAGGCCCGCCGCTGCGGCAAACCGGTTGTGACCAGTCTTGAGATACTGCGCGAGATCGTCGGCCGACCAATCCGCGAGCGGTCCCTGCACGCTGGTGATATCAGGCGCAACCCATCCCTGCAGCGTGTAGCCCTGCAGCTTTTTGTCCGACTTGTCGCCGCCCAACACCGTCTTCGGCGTATGGCAGGCGCCGCAATGGCCGGGGCCTTCGACGAGATAGGCGCCGCGATTCCACTGCTTCGACTTGTCCGGCTGCCCCATGAACTCGCCCGGTGTGAAATAGAGCCGGTCCCAGACCGTCATCGCCATTCGCTGATTCAACGGGAACGGCAGTTTGTTGACGGTGACAGGATTATGAACCGGTTCGACGGTCGACAGATAAGCGCGAATGTCTTTGACGTCCTCTTGCGTCATGCGCGCAAAGTAGGGAAACGGCATGGCCGGATAGAGCCGGCTGCTGTCGCGACGTATACCTTTCCGCACCGCCGCGTCGAACTCCCCGTCGCTCCAGGCGCCGATTCCGGTATCCCGATCGGGCGTGATGTTGGGCGCGACCAGCACGCCAAAAGGCGTTTCGATGGGGCGGCCGCCGCTCATGGGATGGTCACTGCCCGGAACCGTGTGACAGCTTCCGCAATCGGCCGCAGCAGCGAGGTAGCGTCCGCGCTCGACGGCGGCGAAATCCTGCAAACCGGCGCTCGTAGCCTCACCGACGCCGGCAGCGAGCGTCAGTGTCACGAGCGCGAGTTGTGCAGCGCTACGCATTGATCAGCTGCCCCGGGTTCTTGAGATATTTCGACCGGATCGCATCGGCCGCCCAATAGGCGAGCGCGGCAACTGTTCCGGTCGGATTGTAGCCGGCGTTCTGCGGAAAGGCGCTGGCGCCCAGGACGAACAAGTTCGGCACATCCCAGCTCTGCAGATAACGGTTCAGCGCGCTCGTGCCGGGATCCGTTCCCATGATCGCGCCGCCGCAGAGATGCGTGGTCTGGTATTTGGTGATGTCGTAGGGCGCCTTGCGATACTCCTTGTGAACCTGCTTTGCGCCCATCGCCTGAAAGATCTCGGCGAACTTGTCGGTCAGGAATTTGTTCTGCTTGATCTCGTTGTCGTGGAAATCCATCGTGATCCGAACCAACGGTCGGTTGAAGCGGTCCTTGTAGGTGGGATCGAGATCGAGATAGACGTCGCGGTAGCTGTACATGCTGCCGTGGATCCCGGTCCCGGGCTTGATGGCGCTCTGATAGTTCTCCTTGACGGCTTTCTTCCACGCCGCACCCCAGAGCGGCGTGCCCGGCGGCACCGGTGTGGTTTCGATCGGCCGTCCGTTGGTCTGCACATGTCCCATGTAGCCGCCGCCGACGAAGCCATGCGGACCGTGATCGAAATTGTCGCCATTGAACTCGTCGATGCACATTCCGATCGCGCCGGAGGCGATGAAGGGGTTGAAGACGAATTTTGTCGGATCGAAGAAGCTGACGACGTCGGAGATGGTCTGGTGGGTGAAGTTGCGGCCGATCACGCCGGTGTTGGCCGCGGGATCGTAGGACTTGCCGATGCCCGACAGCAGCAGGAGCTGAACGTTGAAGATCGTATACGCCGAGAGCACGACGAGATCGGCCGGTTGCTCCCATTCATCGCCCGTGGCATCGACGAAGGTCACGCCGATGGCGCGCTTGCCGGAGCCGTCGACATTGATCCGCGTCACTTCGCTGTTGTCTCGGGCCGTAAAGTTGGGTTTGCGGACCAGCGTCGGCAGGATCGTGGTCTGCGGCGAGGCCTTTGAGTAGTTGCCGCAGCCGAACCACTCGCAGAAGCCGCAATAGGTGCAGGGCCCGAGGCGAACACCGAGGGGATTCTGGTACGGCCGTGACATGTTGCCGGAGGGCTGCGGGAATGGCTTGTAGCCGAGATCGCGCGCGGCCTTGCCGAACAACGTATGGCCGAATGGTTGGTCCTGCGGCGGGTTGGGATAGGCGCGCGAGCGCGGTCCCTCGAAGGGATTGCCGCCTTCCATGATTTTGCCCTTGATGTTGCCGGCCTGACCGGAGGTGCCGCAGAGATATTCGAACCGGTCGTAATGCGGCTCGAGCTCGTCATAGGTCACGCCCCAATCCTGGATGGTCATGTCCTCGGGCAGGAAGCTGGCGCCATAGCGTTCCGTCAGATGCGTCTTCAGCACGAAGTCCGAGGGCAGGAAGCGCCATGTCTCCGCATTCCAGTGCACCCCGCCCCCGCCAACACCGTTAGGCGGCATGAACGCGCCCCAAGTTCGGATCGGCAGCGCTGCCTCGGTCATCTTATTACGGAAGGTGAAGGTGGTCTGGCTCGGGCTCAGGAACAGCTCGTGGCGGATGCGATAGCGCAACTCATCGGCGGCGTAGCCCGGCGGATAGTCCGTAGCGGTATTGCGCCAGGGACCGCGCTCGATCGCGATCACGTCGAGCCCGGCATCGGCGAGCTCATAGGCCATGATCGAACCGGTCCAGCCGAGCCCGATGATGACGACGTCCTTCCGCGGAAGCTTACGGGCCATGTTTGGCGCTCACGATTTTGCTGGGGTCCAGTCTGCGCGTCCTGCGATGCTGACCGGCGGATACGGATAGCGTTCGTTGTGGCGGTTCACCCAATCGCGGTAATCGTACCGGATGCCGGGAAAGCCGATCATTTTCCAGCCGACCATATCGATGTTGCCGCCGTGAATGGGATCGGCGAAGAAGCCTTCGGGCACGTCCTTCAGCAGGGCCGAGAAAAATCCCCGAGCATCGACGGTCTCGAACTTGACCTCGCCAGCCTCGATCTTTCGCAGCACATCGTCCTGCGCGGCGGGATCGAGTTCCGCGAAGGACTTTCCGCCCTGGGTCGATTTGCAATGCTTGTCGAGCGCAGCCAGTGCCTTGCGATAGAGCTCGGCATGGGTCAGCGCCGATTGCGGTCCCTGCTCCTCGGTGCCTTTGGTATATGGCCCGAGTGTGTAGAGGTTCTGGTTGGAACCGTATGGTCCCTTGAGCTGCCGATCGATGAAGACTGCGCAGCCGGCGATCTTGCCGCCAGGCGTCTCCGGATCGGGCGGGATAATGCGATCGACGATCGCTTCCATCGCGCGGGCTTCATCGAGCGTGAAGAACTGCCAAGGGCCTGGCCGCATAATCTCTGGCGGCGAGTTCGGATGCGGTGCCCACGGCACATGATTGTGGATCACGGTCGCGCGCGTCAGGGATGTCGTGCCGACAAGCCAGGCCGCGAGTGTCAGAAAAGTTCTACGCTGCATGGAAACATCCATCAAGCCCTGTCGCCAACGTAGGCCGGATTTGGATGTTCCTATCCGCTGGTCAGCCGTTGGTCGGATCGCCCAATCGGCCGGACGAATACACACCACGGCCACCTCTGGCTTCCGCTAGGTCACCGAGAATCGGCACCCCCGCCTTCGATGATCTCGGGCAGGACGTCCCTTGAAGAGCCGCACCAGAACGGACTTCGCCAACCGGCACTGCTGCCTTCGGCGTAGTTCCAGAGCGGAATGAGCGCGTTGCATTCGGGGAACTCGCTCGAACTGCGCTCGATGCGGCCGTTGGCCTCGGTCACGAGCGTGACGGTGTCTCCAGATTTCGGGCTATACGCCTCCATGTCATCAGGATTCATCCGCTGCCGTGAAGGGGGCGAGGACGGTCACGAAGGCAAACCCAAGCGCAGTTACGCCGTTCAGCTCGCGCTCTATGTCGACATCCTAGAGCGGCTCCGTCTTTCTGCGGGACGGAAGGCCTTCATCCTCGACATTCGAGGGAGGGAAGTAGCCTACGACTTCACCGAGGCGTCCGGGCTATGGCGCAAGTACCAGGAGGCGCTAACACTCGCGCGTGCGATTCTCGTCGAACGGACGGAGCCTCTGCCGGGGTATTCGGGCGTGTGCAAGCTTTGCCAATGGTATACATGTTGCTTCGCGGAGCTCGTTGCCGCGGACGATCTGACGCTGATATCCTTTCTTAGCAGATCGGATCGGGATGTCATGCGCGAGCATATTCCTACGACTGGCGCGCTCGCGCGGAAGTCGATTTGTCAGGGGTACAAAGACGTGGTTTGCCGGCATCGGGTCGGACCGGTTTCGCAGCCTGCACGCGCGCGCGGTCCTCCTGAAGTCTTCCTCGCCGAAGCCCTACCTTCGACTGCCTATAGATTTGAAGGTATTTGCGCTGGAGCTGTTCTTCGGCATCGAAGTCGATCCGCTCCGGGAAGTCTGCTATCTGCATGGCTTCGTGGAGAGGCGGAATGGAGACAAATGGAAGCGAACGCTTCGTCTCGTTCTTTGCCGATTGAGCCCACGCATACGGCAGAGCGTGATGCTTTCGCCGCCGCTGTCACTACATGTCGCGCCGAACCGACGCTGGCATTTATTACTACTCGAAGTACGAGTTGACCACTTGTCGAAAGCTGCAACGGAAGCATCCTGATGTCTGCACGGCGGCCGATCTAGAGCGGATATTCGAGCCCGGCCGTGCGGTCAATCTGTACGGAGACGTGGTTCTGAAGGCTACCGAATGGCCGACCAAAGACCATTCGGTCAAGACGCTCGCAAGGCATCTAGGGTTCTCGTGGAGAGATGCCCATCCGTTGGGCGCCGAGTCCATCGAATGGTTCGATCGCTGGTGCCGAGAACGCCCCCCGAGATCCGACGGCGTATCCTGCAGTGCAATGAGGATGACTGTCGGGCCACACCGGTGTTGTTGGATGCGATCCGGACGCTTGCGACGACGAATGGCCGAGCAGCCATTCGAATTGACATCCTTCGGGCACATACTCGTCTCAATGGCAACGCGCGCGGTCTGGATGGAACGACTTAGCGTTTCCGACAGCGCAGCGCGACGCCATGATCGAGGATTCCCCCGGTTTAGGCGGTGGTCTGCGAAGGATTCGCCTATTCGTCTTCTTTGATACCGTGATCGGGAATCAACTGCCTTCGATATTCCCGGGCGATCGTATCGAAACAGGCACAAGAGACTTGCCGCAGCAAGGTAGCGTCGATGATGCTCACGAGCCCGCGCGAGCTGTGGATCAAGCCGCCTTTCTCAAGCACGTCAAGACACTCGGTCACGCTTGCCCGTCGAACACCAAGAAGGTGACCCAGGACTTCGTGGGTGAGCGGCAGCTTGTCGTCCTCGAGGGCATTGCTGGCCACGAGTAGCCATCGCGCCAGCCGTTGCTTGAGGGAGTGCACCGCATTGCAGACGCCCGATTGCGACGTCTGCAGCAATATAACGTCCACGTATCTGAGAAGCACCCTTTTCAGTGTCGGAAGCTTCGGCAGCATGGAAAGAAATTCACGCGCCGGCAGTCGTATTGCGGTCCCGCCGACCTGCACGACTCTTCGATGAGGAGGGCTCTGATCGATCTCCGTCAACACCAGCGGGGTGCCAATCATTCCCTCCGAGCCGATGAGCCAAGCTTCGACAAACCGGTCCTTCTCCACCCGCGCTGAAACGGACACCAGTCCGTGCTCGACGAAATACACGTACTCCATCGGCAATCGCCAATGATGTAGTACTTGGCGGGGCAGAATCCGCACTGCCTCCGACCTGGCCAGCACTTCCGACAGCTCATGATCCGGAACGAGCCGTAGAAGTCGGTTTTGGACCGAAGCGCCACGAACCGATGTTTCAATGTCGGAGCCGATCATCTCCCCTGTTCCCTGACCACAGGTCGGGAATCCAAACAGAACAGGCTCCAGCAAGTTCCAATCCCGGCCGAGGTCAGCACGCGTCCACCCGTGTCCCGGCGAGAAGCGCGATCGCGCATCGGGTAAAGTTCTGCGGCCTCGTGGTGTGTTCGTTATCGAGCCGAACCCTGATGCCCCGGCTCCTGGCGTGAGGCCGGGGTCTCCGCGTCGTGCCCTTCGCCCCTGTCCGAGGCTTGCTCGCCGAAGCGGAGGACCGTACGCACGAGCGCGAGATGGCTGAGCGCCTGCGGGAAGTTGCCGGCAAGTCTTCCTGCATGCACATCGTATTCTTCCGATAACAGGCCGACATCGTTTGCTGCATCAAGAAGCCGTTGAAAGGTTTTCTCGGCTTCGGCCCTTCTGCCCTGCATCAGTTGACAGTCCGCGAGCCAGCCGCTGCAAGCGAGGAAGGCGGCTTCCCTGACCTCCTCTCTCGGTCCCCAGCGGTGAACATAACCTTCGTGAACTAGCTCGCGCTCGATCGTGGCGATGGTTTTGCCGATGCGGGGATCAGTCACCGGCAGGAAGCCGACAAGAGGAAGATTCAGCAGACTCGCGTCGATTTTGTCGCTGCCGTAGAACGCGACAAACGTGCCGAGCGACGGATCGAAAGCGCGATCGCAGATCTCCTGATGCATCCTGTCTCTAAGCGCGCGCATCCGATCGAGCTGACCCGTATCAGAAAGAGAATGAAGGTCGTGGCGCCTTACGAAGCGATCGACGGCCGCCCAGGCGGAGACCTTCGAATACGTGTAGTGACGCGGTCTTCCCCTGAACTCCCACAGTCCGTGATCCGGAAGCTCCCAAGTCCGTTCGACGTGTTCGACAACAGAGGTGATCAGCGCGATCTCCCGCTCGGAAGGTCTTATTCCTGCCTTGGCCGCAGCGGAAACCGAATCCACCAGCTCTCCGTATACGTCGAGCTGGAATTGAGAGGCGGCCGCGTTGCCGATCCGGACCGGCTCGGCCCAGTTGAATCCCGGCAGCCACGATGCAACCCATTCCTCGAGACGTCTTGAACCGTCGACGCGGTACATGATCCGCAACTTGTCTGGCTCGCCGCCGGCCGCTCTGAGCAGCCAGTCCCGAAAGGACTTGGCTTCCTCATGGTAGCCCGCGTCCAGAAGAGCACTCAGGGTGAAGGTTGCGTCGCGGAGCCAGCAATAGCGGTAGTCCCAATTCATGTCGCCTCCCATGGCCTCGGGAACAGAAGTCGTCGGCGCGGCGACGACGCCACCGGACGGGCGGAAGATCATGGCCTTCAAGGTAAGGAGAGAGCGCCGGACTGCCTCCGGCCATTTCGTCTGAATCCGGAATTGTTCGATCCAGGAGCGCCAATATTGCTGAGTTGCGGACAGACTGCTTTTCGCCCCCAGCGGGGGCGGCGGATCGGCGTTGGAGAGACCGTATCGCAGGCAAAAATCGACCTGCTGTCCCTCGTTCACCTCCAGCTCCGCCACGACGCTGGAGCCCTCCCGTCGGAGAGGGGTTGGCGAATGCAGGACGACCAGGTCCGGTCCCACGAAAGCGACCGCGCGCTCACCTTCGACCTCGAGCGCGGGCCGCAACGATCCGTAGTCGAAGCGAACGTCTAGCTCGCTTCGGACCTGCACCTTGCCTCGAACGCCCTGGACCACTCTCACGACGGCGCACGCCCCGTCGTGGACCGGCATGAAGTCCACGAGTCTGATGCACCCCGTAGACGTCTCGAGCTCGGTCTCGAGAACGAGGGTATCGGCCTGGTAGCGGCGATGGCTGCAGCGATAGGACGTGCTCGGCGCCACCTTCCAACGACCATGCTCCGACGTGCCCAGCAGGGCGGCAAAGCACGCATCTGAATCGAATCGAGGCCAACACAGCCAGTCGATCGAACCGCTGCGATTGACGAGCGCGGCGGTCTGGCCGTCTCCGATCAGCCCGTAGTCTTCGAGGAACCGGGGCACGATCAGCGCGCCTCGAACCGGCCGGTGCGCCGCTGCTCCGCACGCGCTGCCGTCGGATTGGCACTTGGCCAGGCCCAGACAAGCAGCAGCCCGAGCGCGGTACCACCCAAGAGGGTGGCGGCGTACGGTGCCCAACGGCCGAGCGTACCGGGCGAGATAGGGACTTTTGTCGCGGATTCCGCGCTGAAACTGCCGCGGGTGCGATGAAGAGAATGCACCGGTTCGTACAGATTGTCGATCCGATCGGGACCGATCGGATCGTGGGTCTGCTGGCCTCCGATGCAGACCTTCGCGAGATAACGATCCAGGAAGGTCGGCATGACCATGTTGCCCAGAATGACCTTCACGGTGCTCCACCCGATCCAGTACTCCCGGGCGGGCTTGCATACGGCCCCGAACACGGCATCTGCGATCGCCTCGGGCTCGACCACCGGGGCGACCGGCCGCGGAGCTCGCGGCATGTGCGCCCTCGCCCAATCGAACTGCGGGGTGTTGACGGCGGGCAGTTGGAGCATGGTGAGCTTGATCCGACTCCGCTCGTGGATCAGTTCGCTTCGGAGGGAATCGGTGAAGCCTCTGATCGCATGCTTTGCTCCGCAGTAGGCCGACTGCAGAGGGATGCCGCGATAGGACAGCGCCGATCCGATCTGGATGATTGATCCTCGATTGGCCGGCCGCATGTGACGAAGCGCGGCCATCGTGCCGTGAACGAACCCGAGATAGGTGACCTCGGTCACGCGTCGGAATTCATCCGCAGTGATCTTCCAAGTGGGGGAAAACACGGTCACCATGGCGTCGTTTACCCATACGTCGATGTGCCCGAAAGCCGCTGCCACTCGGTCGGCCGCGGCGAATACTGCAGCGGCGTCTGCCACATCCAAGGCCAGGACGATGGCGGTCCCGCCGAGCTTTTCGACCTCGTCCCGCACGTCCTCGAGAGCTGCCGCGTCGCGGGCCACGAGCCCCATGGAGAACCCAGCGCGGGCGAATCGATGCGCGACCGCACGTCCGACACCTGCGGAGGCCCCCGTTATCACGACCACCTTGGTTGGCTTCACGGGCAAGTCGTTCATGGCTTCGCTCCTTGGGCGATGTCCTCGAGCGCAGGAAAGGCAATGGTCGTGAGCAGCGCCATTCCCGGTTGTCGGGAGTCGAGCCTCGTATGTTGAACGATGACGGGGACACTGGCCTCGATGAGAGAGGCATAGCTTGTGTCCCGCGGCACCGGAGCGGGATCGGTGAGATCGTTGAAGCGCATGTGGAGAGTGCGTCTGGCAGGTACGGTCAGCAGATAGGGACCTACCGGCTCGCGGGTCTCGAAGAACAAGGTGATCTTCACCTCAGCATCCCGATCGCCCGTGTTCAGGAAGCATGCCGCTTCGTGGGACACGAGATCATGGGCGTCGCTGACGCTGTCGCTGGGAATGTAACCTTCCGGGATGGCCCAGACCGTGCGGCCGATAACTCGCATGTCAGTTCTCCAGCCTGATCAGCGCCAGCCCGGTTTGCGGGTCCTTTCTCTTGCGCAGATGTGCGGGGCTTTCCTCGACGATGATCTCGAGCGTTGGACGCACCACGCCCGATCCCAGGTGTCCAGCCAAGGCCGTGCCGTCCCGCCGGCCGACCACCAGATGAACGTGAACGGAAGGCTCGCCCGAGGGATCCAGGGCGACATCGCCGATCAGAGAAGCCACCTCGACCTGCTCGCCCACGCGGTTGTCCAGGTACTCCTTCACTTCCCAATCGAAATACTTCAGGACGACCTCGCTGAAGGCGCCGATACCGGTGATCTGCGCCGCAAATATGCGTTGCTCCTTCGCGAGGGCCGAAAGGCATTCCATCGCTTCTTCACCAGTCTCGAGCACCACGGCAAACGTCCGTTGGGCTCCCATCTTGCTCAGTACTTTGTGTCTCATTCGCTTGGCCCTTTTTTGTCGGGACATTCGCGGCCGGTCAGAGCTTGATCTCTCCTTGGCGCGCGAGAGTACGTATGCGATCCGCGGTGCGGCACGCGATCGCTTGAATCGTCAGAGAAGGGTTGGCTCCGCCGACCGTCGGAAAAACCGATCCATCACAAATCCACAAGTTCGGAATGTCCCAGCTGCGACAGTCCGCATCGACGACGCTGCTCCTGGCATCGCTCCCCATGCGCGCGGTGCCATTGAGGTGGCAGGTATCGTCGTCCTGGATCCAGATGTCGGTTGCGTCCACCGCCTTCAGCGCGCAGCTCATGAATTTAAGGGAGTGATCGATCAAACGCTTGTCGTTGTCGCACCAGGAATAAGTGACGCGGGGAATGCGCAGACCATACTGGTCGACCTCGTCGGCCAGGGTCACCCGATTGGATTCCTGAGGCAGCATCTCGCCGACAATCTTGAGACCGACGACATGATTGTAGTCTTTCATGGCCTCGACCAGGCTCTCGCCCCACAGGCCACGAGCGCTGAACAGCGTGTTCGCCCACAGCTGCGGCAACGGGCCCTGGCTCATGTAGGAATAGCCGCCGAAGAAATCCTTGCCCTTGTCTTCGTAATTCCAGTGTTCGGTGATGGCGAGCGATGGCGGCCCCTTGTAGGAGCGCACCTCGTGCTCCAGCCGGCCCCATACCGCCTGATTGGACTGCGCCATCAGGTTCTTTCCGACCAGGCCCGAGCTGTTGGCGAGGCCGTCCGGAAAGCGAGATGTCGCGGAGTTCAGGAGGAGCCGGGGCGTTTCGATGGCATAGCCCGCGACGACGACGTTGCGCGCGCGCTGAAAGCACCATGCGCCGTCGCGATGATAGTGAACTCCAGACACGAGCCCGGATGGGTCAACCTCGACACGACCGACCATCGCCAGATCGCGGATCTCCGCGCCTGCGGCGAGCGCCCGCGGAATCCACGTCACAAGCGCGCTCTGCTTCGCGTTGGTGGAGCAGCCGGTGACGCAGAAACCGCGATAGACGCAAGGGTGCGCGAGTCCGCGGGGGGCGGAAAGGGTGGCAAGCGGCGTCTCGGTCCAACCGATTCCCATCGCCTCGCATCCCTTGGCGAGCACGCGCGCCGCCGCATTCAGCGGATGGGCGCGATAAGGGTAACGTGGTCGCGGTGGGCCCCAGGGATAATTGACCGGACCCGCTATCTTCAGCGCCTGCTCGACTTCGCCGTAATAGTCCCACATCTCGCGCCAATCCAGCGGCCAGTCCGCGCCGTAGCCGAGCAGCTTCCGCGACTTGAACCACTCGGGGCGGAAGCGGAGCGACACCATGGCGAAATGCACCGTGGAGCCTCCCACCGCTTTGCCGCTGTTGTTGCTGCCCAGTTGGAGGGGATTGGCGCCGTCCACGATGCGATCGTCCGTCCAGTAGAGCTTTGTCTGCTCGGCCTCGTCGGAGGCGAAATCTTCGAGCGGACGGAAATACCGTCCGGCATCGAGCGCAACCACCGAGAAGCCGTACTCAGCGAGCTTGCAGGCGAGCGTTCCGCCGCCGGCTCCGGTCCCGACGATGGCGAAGTCGACCGGTTCGCTGTCGCGATATTGCCGCATAGGCACCCAGCCGCCGGGCCGGAAGACATCGGGCGCACGGCCATCGCGCGCCCGCGGCGTTTGTGTCGGGTCATCGGACATGACGATTGCTCCGCCGCGCCGATTCCTCCTCGCCCGGCTTCGCCTCGGCCGCCTCCCACGGATCGCGCTCGTTGAAGTCGAGCCGCACATAGCCGCGGGGACTCGCCGGACCGCCCCAGCCGATCTCGCTCCAGGCGGTCGGATGCGCGTAGTAAGCGAGCACGACATCATGCGCCATGCGTTTCTTGAAGAACACGTCGGACCGCAGGGAGCCCCATTCCGGCGCAATCAACTCGCCGGCTTGTGCACGTCGAAGCAGCACCTCCTGCAACGTCTCAGCCAGCGCCGAGAACGGCGTCCCGTATGCGATCTGCGCCTCCGCATCCAGCGCCTTCAATCCGAGATGCCAGGCTTCGCCGTCGCGCGGCTGGCCGGGCTCGCGATAGCCGTCCATGATGTCGCGATGGAGCTTGTCGTCGACGAGGGCGGCGACCGGAATTGGCGGGCGGTTTGAAGGCTGCGGGACGATCCGCGCCGCGATCGCCGTCACCGTGACGAATTCCTCAGCGGTGAAGAATTTCGGCTCGGGTCCTATCGCCAAGCGACGGCTTATGACCTCGCGCGTCTTCTCGTTCCAGGACATGCCGGACCATTTGGCGAGAACGTCGTATCCGGGGTAGCGGTCGTTAGCAGACGGGCGGCGCGTGTCATGCATCCGGATGCTCCCTCATCAGGCCAAGCGCGGCGAGGCCGGCCAGCGCAAGCCCCGCAAAACTGGGCGGCGCCGGAAGAGGCGGCCCATTCAAGACGTTCTGGCTCCAGTTGCGCCAACCGCCCATGTTGCGCGAGACGCCATAGGCATGGAAGCCGACGCCAATAAAGCCCATGGCGGCGAGCAGCCCCATCCAACCTCGGGCGAACCGATGCACAAGTCCACCCCGGCCCGCCGCAGCCGACATCAACAATGCTGCGCCGATCGGGGGCAGCGTGACGGGGACCAGCATGAACGGGTTGTGATAGGCCCCGCGGAAATGCAAAAGGCCGGCTTCGCCTGTGGTCCCGAGCAGGCCGGCACCGGCCACTGCAGCGATGGTTCTTCCGGCCGGAAGGCGGAAAATCTCCGGCCGCCTGCGCCGCCCATCGGTTTCGCGCACGCGCTCGGAACAGAAGCCGAGCAGTCCAGAGAGCAGGATCGCCATCGGCGCCCCAACCGGAGCGCCATAGAACAGGTTCTGCCAGGAGAAGCCGCCGACTTTCTTGCCAACATTGTAGAGATGAAAGCCGGTTCCGACGAGGCCGGTCGCCGCCGCCAGCAGATAGGTCGCGTCGCGCGCTTTGTGGGCGAACGCCCTCATGTCGGCCGTGCCGTGAAGACTGGTGGCGAGCGTGAGGGCCGAGACGACGAGCGGCGTATACATCGCCTTGTTCTTGAACGAGCCGCGGTAATGTTCCACCGCGGAATCCGCCAGCACCGAACCGGCGAGCGTGCCGGCCGCCCTATTCAGCTTGCGGGCGACGTTCACTGTGACAGTTGCTTCGTCCGGCTCGCGTACCCCGATTGCCTGCAGGCCTCGCGCGATGCGCCGTCGCGGCTTGCGCGTCGACACGACCGAGGCAAGGGCGAGCCCGGACACGGCGAGCCCTGCAACCGCAAGCATCTCACGTTGCAACGATCGATTCATGCCGCCCCCGAAACCGCATAATCCGCCGCATCGGCGCGCTTGAACGTCAATCCATTGCCGGCGTGCGTCGGGTCCGGCGCGATCTGCCCGTTTTTCGGGTGCGGTGCGCCATCGAACAGCATGTGCTCGATGCGCACATGGTCGTGAAACCACTCGAGATGGCGCAGGCGCGGCGCGGCGCAGGCCACATGCAGATGCAGCGCGGGCGCGCAGTGCCCGGAGAGATCGACATGGAAGGCATCGCATACCGCGGCGATCTGCAGAAAACCCGTGTAGCCGCCGCAACGCGTCGCATCGGCCTGCTGCACGTCAACAGCGCCGTGCTGCAGCATGTTTCGGACATAATCCGTCGTGTAGGCATATTCGCCGGCTGCAACGTCCATTCCCTCAGGAGCGTGCTGTCGAACCATCGCGAGGCCCAGAAGATCGTCAGACGACACCGGCTCCTCGAACCAGCCGACACCCTGTTGGGCAAAGCGCTGGGCAAGTGCAATGGCCTGCTTGGGTCCATAGGCGCCGTTGGCATCGACAAAGAGTGTGGCATCTCCGATGGCGCGCTTGGCCACGGCGACGCGGTGAGGGTCCCGCGCCGGATCCGAACCGATCTTCATCTTGACGAAGGCGCAGCCCTGCGCGGCCACCCACCCGCCGAGCTGCTGTTCGAGCTCGCTGTCGGAATAGGTGGTGAACCCGCCGCTGCCATAGATCGGAACGGCCGTCCGGTAGGCCCCCAGCAGCGAAAACAAGGGCACATCTAGCAGGCGCGCTTTCAGATCATACAAGGCGGTGTCGATCGCGGAGAGGGCCGTCGCCGCCAAGCCCTCGCGCCCGAGATTGCGCACTGCGCGCCGCATGGACGCGAAGGCGGCCTGCGGCGCCATTGCATCCATTCCCCTGATCTTCTCCGCGAGCTTGCCCCGGATCAAATCGACGATGGACGCTCCCGAATAGGTATAGCCGACGCCGTTCTTTCCCCCGCCTGCGATTTCCACCACGACCAAGGTCGTGCTGTCCCAGGCGATGGTGCCGTCCGCTTCGGGTCGATCGGTCGGCACCGTGAACGCCTGTGCGCGAACGCTCTCGATCGGAACTTCAGGTCTCATTACTCTTTTCCGGGCAGAACGCTCGTCAGGAGCTCCTTGGCACTGTTCTTCAGCACGCTGCCGAGCTCCGGCTCGGACGGGATCATGCTGATGAAATTCTTGGCATCCTTGAGCGTGATGTGTGGAGGAAGCGGCGGTACGTTGGGATCGGTATACGCTTCCAGAATCACCGGGCGGTCCGCGGCGAGGGCTTCGTCCCAGGCGGCGCCCACGCGGTCGGGATTGTCGACGAAGATGCCCTTCAGGCCGAGCAGCTCGGCATAGCGATGATAGGGGAAGTCCGGAATGCTTTGCGTCGACTCCGTCTTGCCGGCGCCGAGCTGGATGCGCTCTTCCCACGTCACCTGGTTGAGGTCGCGGTTGTTGAGCACCAGCACGATCAGCCGCGGGTTCGACCATCGCTTCCAGTACTTGGAGATGGTGATCATGACGTTGAGGCCGTTCATCTGCATCGCGCCGTCGCCCATGCAGGCGATCACCGTGCGATCCGGATAGGCCATCTTGCCGGCCACTGCGTAGGGCGTGCCGGCGCCAAGCGAGGCGAGCCCGCCGGACAGCGAGGCCTTCATGCCGCGGCGCATCTTGAGATCGCGGGCGTACCAGTTCGCGACCGAACCGGAATCGGCGGTGACGATGGCGTTATCAGGCAGTCGAGGCGACAACTCCCAGAACACCCGCTGCGGATTGAGCGGCTCGGCGGAATTCATCGCTCGTTCCTTGAGCGTATCCCACCATTCGCGCATGCCCTCTTCGATTTCCCGCCGCCAAGACGACGGCTCCTTCTGCGTCAGAAGAGGCAGCAAGGCGCGAAGCGTCGTCGCGCTGTCGCCCACGATGTTGACTTCCATCGGATAGCGCAGACTGAGCCGGCTGCCGTCGATGTCGATCTGCACGCCGCGCGCATCACCCGGCTTCGGCAGGAATTCGCTATAGGGGAAAGCGGAGCCCACCATCAGGAACGTGTCGCAGTTCTTCATGAGATCCCAGCTCGGACGCGTTCCTAACAGCCCGATCGAACCGGTGACGAACGGCAGATCGTCCGGCACGGCGGCCTTGCCGAGCAGCGCCTTAGCGACGCCGGCCTGCAGGCGCTGCGCAACCTCAATCACCTCGTCGGTTGCATCAAGCGCGCCGGCACCGACCAGCATCGCGACCTTGCTGCCGGCGTTGAGAACGGCGGCCGCGTCCTCCAGCAGTCTCTGATCGGGGAGTTTGGCCGGACCGGCGTAGCCCACGCCCGTGTGGGTCGCGCCATGCGCAAGCGGCGGGTCCTGATAGTCGAGCTCCTGCAGATCGTTGGGCAGGATCACGCAGCTCACGCCGCGCTTATTGTGGGCGATCCGCACCGCACGATCGATCAGATGCCGGACCTGCTCGGGTACGCTGGCGAGCGCGACGTATTCGGTGACGTCCTGAAACAGGGTTTGGAGGTCGACCTCCTGCTGATAACTGGCGCCGATGGCGCTCCGCGCCTGCTGCCCGACCAGCGCGACCACTGGCACGTGGTCCATCTTCGCGTCGTAGAGCCCGTTGAGCAAATGGATCGCTCCCGGTCCGGAGGTCGCGTAGCATAGCCCGACCTGGCCGGTGAACTTCGCATGCGCCGACGCCATGAAGGCTGCCATCTCCTCGTGACGGACCTGGACGTACTCCATCGAATCCTTCGCTTTCTCGAGCGCCACGTCGAGGCCACCGACTCCGTCGCCGGGATAGCCGTAGACGCGCGTCAAACCCCATTCGGACAGGCGGTGCCAGACGAATTCGCTGATGTTCATTGGAAGATCCCGATGAAGCCGCCGCGTTCGGCGGAAGTCACACGAGAGCCAACGTGCACTGTCCGCAAACGTTGCAGCGTTGCGAAGGATTTAAGGTCCCGCGGCGCGTGGAAATGCGCTGTATTGTACGGTACCGGACGGAGTCGAATTCTTCACGGCCAAGACCATCGGCGTCTGGAAAATCGAACGTGCGACGGTCTGACGCTCGTCGCTCTGAAAGCTCGACCGGAACGCAACGCGCTGAGCCGCCGTTTCACCAGCACGCGACAACTTCAGGGAGCCCCGCATGAGCTTGCGAAATTCTTTTCTAATTCTCACCGCAGCCACCATCTCCTTCACCTCGAGCTCGGCCGTCCTCGCAGCGCCGATTTCCCCTTCCCCAATCGGCGCGGCGAGAGCATCCGTAGAGCCCGTGCAGTACCGGCATTGGGATCACGGTTGGCACCGTCCGTATTGGCACCGCCACTACGGTGAAGGCGCCGCAGTGGTGGGCGGTCTCGCTGCTGGAGCCCTCATCGGAAGCGCGATCGCGAACAGCCAAGCGCGTGCTGACGCCCATGCGTACTGCGCTCAGCGCTACCGATCCTATGATGCTGCCTCCGGCACCTACCTTGGTTACGATGGTGCCCGCCATTCTTGTCCGTAGCCAACCCGGCGGGCGGGCGCGTCCAGCTCCTCCGGCCTCGCACCGGCGCGCCCGCATTCCTTTTTCGAGCCCACCGGAGGTGCGCGAATGGACAGGGCGGAATTCACCAAACGGGTGGCGATCGCTGTGGCAATCGCCACCGTTCCGTTTCTCCTGTGGTACTTTCGGTCCGTGGTTCTTGTCGCAGCTGGCGCGATGCTGCTGTCCGTTGTCCTGGACCTTCTGAGCCAGCCGCTGCGCTGGTGCAAGCTTCCGAGGGCGACCTCGATCGGATTGACCCTGCTCCTCCTGTTCGCATTGCTCGGTGCCGCCGCTACGTGTTCGGCACCACCTTGTCGAACGAGATGGAGGACGTGGTCGCTCGGGCAGATATGGCGGTCAAGACGATCACCGGCGACCTGCAAAGATCGACGTGGGGCGCCGCCCTCCTGAACCATATCGATGCGAGCCAGCTGTCGCTCGCGAGTTGGGCGGGCAACATCGTGAGCGTGAGCAGCAGCGTATTCGCATCCATTGTAGTCATGACCGCCATGGGCGCATATGTCGTGGCTCAGCCCGGTCTTTATCTGATGCAACTCCGCAAGCTGCTGCCAAAGATATGCGCCGAACGTGTCGAAAGGACCGCCAAACACATCGTGCTGTCGCTGAAGATGTGGAGCGTCGGTCAAGCGGTCCAGATGTTGCTCGTGGGAGTACTTACCGCGTTTGCAGTCTGGCTGATCGGCTTGCCCTCGCCTCTTGCTCTGGGTCTCATCGCCGGGGTTGCCGAAATCGTCCCATACGTGGGGCCCTTCATCGCTGCAATTCCTGCGTTGCTCGTGGCGATGGCCCAAGGGTGGTCGTCCCTGGCTTGGACCCTCCTGGCCTACATCATCCAGCAGATCGAGGGAAATCTTTTGCTCCCGATGATCCAGCGGCGACTGGTCGCCATCCCTCCCGCAGCGATGCTGTTCGGAATCCTAGCGGTCGGGTCGTTCTTCGGCTTGCAAGGGGTCGTCTTCGCGGCGCCGATCACCGTGATGGTCTACGCCGGGCTGGAAAGCCAAGCGAAGGATACTTGCGATTACGAGTGACCGTCGCGCCAACGTCCGACGCGCGCCGCCTGCCCTGCCGAGGATTACCCGATGTCCGAAAGTGTCCAGACCGAAAACATCGAGCACGAAAGGCCGTCGATACTCGTTCTGTCGCTACTGGCTCTTATTCCGGTCTCGTTGGGCCTCAGATACGCGGGGGCCCCCGTCCCGGTGACGTTCGCTGCGAGCGCCGGCGCCATCGCGGTGCTCGCGGAGTGGATACGCCGCGGGACGGAGCAGCTGGCGCGTCATGCGGGTCCGACGATCGGCGGCCTCGTCATGGTGAGCTTTGGCAGCGTGGCCGAACTCGTCTTGGCTTTGTGCGTACTTGCAAGCGGCGAGACCTCCGTCGTTCAGGCGCAGATCACGGGGTCGATCATCGGAACCAGCCTTTTGGGGTTAGGCATAGCCATTCTGGCCGGCGGTGCGTCGCGAAAGCGTCAGACGTTCAGCTCCAGCAAGGCCGGCCTCCTCTCGACTCTTTTGATTCTGGCGGTGATCGCGCTGCTCCTGCCCGCGATATTCGATACACCGCGAGGCAGGACCACCTGCACGATGTCCGCCTGACCGACGAGGAACTGAGCCTCGGCGCATCGGTCGTGCTGCTTGTGCTCTACGGCGGAAACCTCGCCTACACCCTCATCACCCATCGCGACGCCTTCGCGGACGACGAGGCTGACGGCGATCCGCCCTGGGGTCTCGGCAAGTCGGTTGCGATCGTCGTGGGCTGCACTGCGGTCATCGCCGTGGAGGCGGAGATCGTCTCGCAGGTGCTGACGCAGACGGCGGCGACCCTGAGAATCTCCCCCACGTTCCTAGGGGTGATCGTGCTGGCGCTCGTGGGGACTTGCGCGGACCTTTTTGCAGCAAGTTGGTTTGCCCGTCGCGACAGGATGACGCTTGCTTTGAACATCTGCATCGGGTCCGCCATCCAACTGGTACTGGTCGTGACCCCGGTTCTCGTCCTCATTTCCGCGTTCATGGGCAGACGGATGAGCCTGGTGTTCGGCAACCCGCTCTATCTTTTTGCCATCGCCGGCACGGCATTCATCGTCAATGCCGTTGCCCGCGATGGTGAGACGACTTGGTTCGAGGGGCTGCTTCTCGTCGGCGTGTACGTTCTGTTCGCACTAGGTTTCTTCTTCATTGGCCCCAGTTGACCCGCATGCACCGCGGGGGTCCGCCTTCTATGTCAGGATTGTTAGACGTCTTTCGCGAGCGACGCGATGCTCTCGCGGATGTTATCGCTGTCGCAGATGTCGTGCGGTATGAGCGGCTTCCGAACTGCGCTTCCTGTGCTCGCGCCGGATGATGCGTCGGCTGATCTTGCGATCCCGCTTGAACGCGCCTTGCGTGGACTGGTAGGCGGCGATCCCCGGCGTCTCCTTGGACTTGTCTGTCGCCCCGCGGGCTACCAGGGGAACCATCAAGGTTGCGGCGCACAGGAGCAAGGCGAAGCGTTTGGAGAAGGTCATTTCGTCTCTCTCCGCCCTTCATCCAGATCACTCGCGACGGAGTGCCGCACGTCGGCAACTTTCGATGCCGAAACCGCAGATGCGGAATTCCCCCACGCGTTCCTGATGTAGGTGGCGAGGTCCGCGATCTGCTGGTCCGAGAGCTTCCATTTGAAGGCGGGCATGACACCTGTGTCGGCCTCGCATCCGTCGTTGCTGCGTGCGCGCCGTTCAGGATCAGCCGCACGACGGTGGTCGGATCCTGATCCTGGACTGCGCTGTCACCCTGAAGCCGGGGAAACATCCCTGGCGTGCCCTGACCTTCGGCTTGATGGCAGCCCGAACAATTATCGACGTAGAGCGCTTTGCCAACTGTCAGGGTCTTGGGATCTGGCTGGGTCTGGTCCTCTTTTTGTGCTCCGGCGTTTGCAGGAACATCCTTGAGGTAGGTCGCGATCGCCTTCAGATCGTCGTCGTTCAGCTTCGAAGTCGAGAAGGTGATGACCTCCGACATCGGGCCGTATGCAACGGTGCGGGAATTGCGCCCAGTCTGACCCATCAAAGCGCCTGTCCACCCGAAGCCCACGAGAAGCACATCGATGGACGGCAATTTGGTGGGCATGTCGAGGTTCCTTATCCTCTGGGGGTCCAGCCGGGACGGCCGTAGATCGCCACGGGAGGCAACGGATAGCGCTCGCCGTGCTTGCTGACGAAATCGCGATAGTCGTACCTGGCGCCGGGAAAGCCGATCATCTTCCAAGCCGCCATATCCTTGTTTCCGCCATACAGCGGATCGGCGAAATAGCCTTCCTGGGTGTTGAGGAGGAGCTGCTTGAAGAACGTCTTGGCGTCCAATTGCTGAAGCTTGGCTTTGCCTTCTTCGAGATCGCCGAGCACCTTGTCCTGCGGTTCGCTGCTGAGCTCCACGAAGGATTTCCCGCTGAATTCGTCGCGACAATAGGCGTCTACTGCCTTAATCGCTGCGCGGTACATCTGGGCAGGCGTCATCCTCGATTGATAGCCCTGACTGTCCGTCCCTTTCGACCATGGACCGCCCATATACCACCGCTCAGCTCTGCCATAGGGGCCGGCCAGCTGGCGATCGATGAAGAACGTGACGCCGACCTCCCGCGCACCCGGGCCCGTCTCGTCTTGTGGTATGAGCCGGGAAACGGCCGCGTCCAGCCAAGCGGCTTCGTCCACTGAGAGGAATTGATAGTCGCTGCCTGCGACCGGCGTCGGCCTGTTCGCTTCGCCCGGGGCCCAAGGCACTTGCTGAGATATTGTATCTGCCCGCGAGCAGGCCGTGGGCAGAGCCAAGGATGATCCCCGGCGACCAACCCGGCGGTGAGCAAGTCGCGCCGGTTGACTCCGGACTTCATGTTATTCGAGGACATGGCCGCGCCCCTGTCATGGCTGCTCATGGCTGCATCAACACTTGGATCGAGCTCGGCGTTGCTCACCTATGGTCCGTCCGTGCCGAAAGTCGGTACGCTTCCGCACCGTTCGGCTAGGATCTCCTCAATCGTCAGGGTGGCAGTTGCGTGGTCCGGCTTGCAGCAGTCGCACGAACTCCGAAACGTTCTCGGCTTGAGTTGCTTTAAGAAGACAGCGATCTCGCTCTTTGCCGGGCGGCAACTCTTGCGCGGCTTGCTTGGCGCGGTCGGCGAGCTGCCTCAATCGATCTGGAAGCGGCACGAGAGCTTCCACAAAACGGCGCCGCCGTTTTGTGCGGGCCTTCGGACGGTTTCGCCATGCCAATCGCTTCATGCCACTTCCCGATCAGATAAAGCGTTCCAACCGCTCGCGCGGTTACTTGGAGTTGCCCTGATGAGACGAGCTGGAGCCCGTTGTGCCCTGTGAACTGCCTGATTGATTGTCTTTGCTATCGGCGTTCATTGCTTCGAACACCGACATTCCGTGAGGACCGATCGTCATCACCACTGGGTTGCCGTCCTTGCTCTTGGCTTGCACCACGAAGGACTCGGCGACAACCTTGACGTCCGTGAAGCCTGCCTTCTGCAGATCCTGTTGGACCTGCTGCGCGGCTGCGAGATTTTGGTTGGCAGTGCTGGACTGTTGTTGATTGGAGGTGCTGGGCTGTTGCGAGGCGGCTTGGGACCCTTTGGAAGCGTTCTGAGCGAGAACCGGGCTTGCAACGGCGAGTGCCGCCACGGCGGAGGCAGTCATCAGTATGCGTTTCATGTCGCGACCTTTCGAGTGCAGAACGGATGCCTGAATAGCGATCGAGACCGCGATACGTTCCGACAGCAAGCCTCGTTGGCACGCGATGGTCGGTACGACAGCGAACAAGAGGCGCGCAGTCATCGCCGATCCCGAGATTGTACGGCAGCGTGCAAAGATTCCGGCTCCCCCTCGCCGATCCCACAGGCACGCTGTTGCTTCCAAATCGTTGAACGTCACCTCGGCTGCGGGCTCGCCCCAGCCGTCACCGTTGGGGTTCAGCCATGGGGATCAGCCGTGTCAGGCAAAAGAGCCGTCGCCAGAATTTTGGGCCCGAATGCAGGACGGGCAGCAATTGCTGCCGACCGTCGTGACCGCCGGCTCCGCCGATCAGTTGAGCGGCACGGTCAGCTCTCAGTGACGGAAGACAAACGAGCGTAAGCGGCGATGAGATGCTCCCAGCCGGGCCAGGTGCATGCAGATTTTCCGCCCAGGCGCTGACACGATCGCAAAAGTTCTTCTTGCCTCGTGCGGTGCCATCCCAATCATTCTGGTCGGACTCGCCTATGGCGTGATGAGTTCGCCCTACGCCACCGGACAAGATGTGACGCGAAATCAGCCCATTCCCTTCAGCCATGAACATCATGTAGGCGGTCTGGGACTCGACTGCAGATATTGTCACACCTCCGTGGAGAAAGCGCGGTTCGCGGGCCTGCCTCCGACCGAGACCTGCATGACCTGTCATTCGCAGCTTTGGACCAACGCAACGATGCTCGCGCCAGTGCGGGCGAGCCTTGCGCGCAACGCTCCGATCGTCTGGCAACGCGTCAACAAGTTGCCGGATTACGTCTATTTCGACCACTCCATTCACGTGGCCAAGGGCGTCGGATGCACCACATGTCACGGTCCAATCGGCCAAATGAGGCTGACGCGCCAGGGAGCTCCCCTGACGATGCAGTGGTGCATAGATTGTCACCGGGCGCCCGAGAAGGCGCTGAGGCCGCGAGAGGCGGTGTTCGACCCGAAATGGTCACCGCCGGAAAAGCAGGAGGAACTCGGTCGAAAGCTGATGGCGGAATATCACATCCGCGTCGATCACCTAACGGACTGCTCGGTATGCCACAGATAAACGAGCTGCCCATCCGGAGCGCCTCACGCGCCAGCCCAAGGATAGACCGTCGGCGGGCCTTGAGTCTCTTGGCTGCCGGGATTGCGGGCGGGCTAAGCGCTTGCAGCCGGCCCGATGAAGAGATCGTACCTTATGTGAGGATGCCGGATCGCCTTGTGCCGGGTGAGCCGATGAAGTTCGCGACCACGTTGGCGCTATCCGGCTTCGGGCGCGGGGCATTGGTGACTTCAGTGGACGGACGGCCGATCAAGATCGAAGGCAATCCGAAGCATCCGGCGAGCGTCGGTGCAACGGACGTCTTCATGGAGGCGGCCGTGTTGTCCCTCTACGATCCCGATCGCTCGCGGACGGTATTGCACGAGGGAGCCATCGCGGCCGCCGAGGCATTTCGCAGAGCTCTGCTCGATCAAAAACAATCGATGATGAAAAGCGAGGGCAAGGGGCTTCGGATCCTCACCGGCAGGGTAACCTCGCCTACGCTGCTGCGGCAGATCGATGATCTGTTGGGCAGATTTCCGGAGGCGTCTTGGCACGCCTACGATCCCATCGATGATGCAGCGGCCCGCGCCGGAGTGCTCCTGGCCTACGGGCGAGATCTGCACGTGGTCCCGCATTTCGAGCGGGCGCACATCGTGGTCGCTCTCGACTCCGATCCGCTCGGCCATGGTCCGGATCAACTGCGAAACGCCAGAGGCTTCGCGAAAGGCCGTCAGCAGCGGGAGGGCGGCTTCTCGCGTTGGTACAGTCTGGAGTCCGCGCCCACCCTGACAGGCGCGAAGGCCGATCATCGTATCGCTCTTCAGCCTGGGCTCATCGAGGAAGCGGCGCTCGCCATCGCGGGAAAGCTTGGCGCGGGCGTGCGCGATCCCGCTGTTCCGCAGGATGTACAGCGGCTCGCGCGTCAGATTAGTTCCGATCTTGCTTCCGTTCCTGGCAAGTCCATTGTTCTCGCGGGGCGGACCCTCTCGCCGGAAGCTCACGCTCTTGTCCATTGGATCAACGCTCGCCTCAACGCGCCTGTCGACCTCATCGACCCTTTGGATCGCACACCAAGTGGGCGCCAGGGGGGGTCCCTCCCTGAACTCGTTCGCGATCTGGACAACGGCGCTGTCGAGCAGCTTATCGTCCTCGGCGTCAACCCGGCGTACGATGCTCCCGCCGATCTCGATTTCCCGCAAGCCGCTCGCCGCGCACCATTTCGACTGCACATGGGCTGCTATGCCGATGAGACGGCAGCGATCTCGAACTGGCACCTTCCCCAAACCCACGCGCTCGAGGCGTGGTCGGACCTGCGCAGCGTCGACGGAACAGCCAGCCTCGTCCAGCCGCTGATCCGGCCTCTCTATCGCACCCAGACGGAGCACGAACTCATCGCGCTCCTCACAGACGGTATCGATACTGCTTCCCGCGATCTGGTGCGCCAGACCTGGCAACCGCAAGCCGGCGCCGACTTCGAGACCTGGTGGACCCGCGCCCTGCATGATGGGATCATTCCGGACAGTGCCAGGTCGCCCGTGCCGTCCCAAGAGCCCAAATTGCCCGACCTCCCGAAAGCGAGAGCGGCATCGGGATTCTCGCTGGTCCTGCAACCCGATTCGTCCGTTTGGGACGGATCATTCGCGAACAACGCATGGCTGCAGGAGTGTCCGAGACCTCTCACAAAACAGGTCTGGGGCAACGCGCTCACGCTAAACCCTAGCGATGCCGAGCGCCTTGGAGTGGCCGCAGGCGACGTGGTCTCGATCCGAACCGACCACGCATCGTCGGAGGCGCCCGTGCTGATCGATGCGGCCGCTGCCCCGGGCATCGGCAGTCTCACGCTCGGCTACGGCCGCGACCGAGCAGGCGCCATCGGAAACGGCATCGGCTCCGATGCGAACCGGCTGCGCGTCACCAAAAACCCGTGGATCGTCGCGAACCCGACCATCACCAAGACCGCACGAAAGCAGGAGCCGCTCACGACGCAGAACATCGTGCGTGCCGCGGACTACGTCGCCGAACTCTATCCGGTGCGGGAGCTTGCGGACGCTGGGCGGAACGTCGAGCCTCCGGATGCCGAGCGCAAGTCCAGCCTGCTGCCGAAGGATCCACCCCGCCGCGGCGACGGGCATGCATGGGCCATGGTCATCGACACGTCCCTCTGCATCGGCTGCAATGCGTGCGTCGTCGCATGCCAAGCGGAGAACAACGTGCCGGTCGTCGGCCCCGAAGAAGTCGCCCGCGGCCGGGACATGCATTGGCTGAGGGTGGATGTCTACGATCACGGGACGGCGCAGAATCCAGCCCTCGGCTTCCAGCCTGTGCCGTGCATGCATTGCGAGCATGCTCCATGCGAACCCGTGTGCCCCGTGGCTGCCTCCGTGCATGACAGCGAAGGTCTGAACGCGCAGGTCTACAACAGATGCATCGGCACGCGCTTCTGCGAAGCCAATTGCCCCTACAAAGTCCGCCGCTTCAACTTCCGAGGCTACGCCGATGGACAGGAGTACGCCAATCTCGGGCTCGAACCCTACCTGGCTCAGAAGAACCCGGAGGTGTCGGTGCGCGCCCGCGGCGTGATGGAAAAATGCACCTACTGCGTCCAGCGGATCAGCGCGGCCAGGCGAGCGGCCGAACGCGAGGATCGCGCCATCGGCGTCGATGAAGTTCGGACAGCGTGCCAAAACGCGTGCCCGACGAGCGCAATCGTATTCGGAGATCTCAACCAGAGCGAGGCCCCCGTCAAGCTGGGCAAATCCGATCCACGGCACTACGCGCTGCTCGCTCATTTGGACACCCGCCCGCGGACGACTTACCTGGCAGATGTGCGCAATCCTCCACGACCTCCCGCTGGAGGTGACGAATGAGCTCCGTGCTGGAACCGGATGCATCTGCGCCCGCCCCGTGGGTCGCGGCCTATCGGGCCAGCGACGTCGAGATCACCCAGGCGGTGACCGCTCCTCTGCTCAGGAATCCCGGGAAGGTCTGGTGGCTCGCGGTTCTTCTCAGTGCGCCTTTCATGGCCTGGTTCATGGCTGCCCTCGGGTGGGTGTTTTACCGGGGCATCGGCGTGTGGGGCGTCAATTCGACGATCGTGTGGGGCGTCGCGATCGCGGATTATGTATGGTGGATCGGCATCGGCAATGCCGGAACGCTGATCTCCGCCATGCTGCTGCTCACCCGCCAGAGGTGGCGCGCCTCCATCAATCGCTTCGCAGAAGCGATGACTTTGTTCGCCGTCGCCATCGCCGGGCTGATGCCGATCGTGCATCTGGGCCGCCCGATTTACGCGTATTGGCTCGCCCCCTACCCGAACACGATGTCGCTGTGGCCGCAGTGGCGGAGCGCCCTGGTGTGGGATTTCTGGGCGATCGTCAGCTATCTGCTGTTTTCGATCCTGTTCTGGTACGTCAGCCTGATTCCCGATCTAGCAACGATGCGAGACCGAACGCTATCGCGGACCGGCCAGTTGCTGTACGGAGCCTTCGCGCTCGGATGGTGCGGTTCGGTGCGCCAATGGCGCGCCATGAAGATACTCCATACCACCATGGCAGCACTCGGAGTGCCGCTGGTCTGCTCCGTGCACTCTATCGTCGGCCTCGACTTTGCGGCCAGCCTGATGCCGGGCTGGCAGGAAAGCATCTTTCCGCCCTACTTCGTGGTTGGCGCGATGTACTCCGGATTCGCCATGGTCGTCGTGCTGGCCCTCGCGATCCGCTGGGGCTTTCAACTGCAGGCGATCATCACACGAAAGCATCTGGACGTGATCGCGCGTGTCTTGCTGATGTCCTCGATCGTCATGGGCTATTCCTACGCGACCGAGTGGTTCATGGGATGGTACGGCGGTGCCCGCAGCGACCGCAGCCTCGTGGCGTTCGAATTTGCCGGCACATACGCTCCGCTGTTCTGGGCTTTGCTCGGCTGCAATGTCGTTCTGCCCCAGGCGCTCTGGTTCCCGCGGGTACGCAGATCTCTGGTTGCTCTGTTTGCGATTGCGGTCGCGATCAACGTCGGAATGTGGCTCGAGCGCATCCTGATCGTCTGGAATACGCTGTCGCACGGCTACATGCCGAGCCTTTGGCGGTCGTTTCACTTCACGATCTGGGACTTGGCATTCGTCATCGCGCCGCTCGGCTTCTTTGCGTTCCTGTTTCTGATGTTCGTGCGGTTGATCCCTGCGATCTCCATGTTCGACATGCGCGAGCTTACGCACCGGGAGAACGTGGCATGACCAGGCCCCTCCTCGCGGAATTTCCCGATCCGGGCACCATGATCGCCGCGGCCCGAACCTTGGCAGGTGGTCCCTGCTTCACGTTGCTCGAGGCTTTCACTCCGTACCCGGTCGACGAGGTCGGTCAGCTTGTCCATATCGGACGCCCGAAAATCCGACTTGCCATGTTCCTGGCTGGGTTCTTCATCGCCGGTTTCGCCTTCGGCCTGCAGTGGTACAGCGCGGTGATCGACTACCCGATCAACAGCGGCGGTCGACCTCTGAATTCCTGGCCGGTCTTTCTCCTTGTCCCCTTCGAGGTTGGGATATTCGCTGCGGCTCTCGCCGGATTCATTGCCATGCTCTGGACGACGGGTCTACCGCGACTCCACCAACCGCTGTTCGACATGCCAAAGTTCGAGCGAGCGACGCAGGACCACTATTTCTTGCTGGCGAAGGGAGAGAACGACGAGACGTCCGCCGACCTGCGGGAGATTCTTCGTGACGCCGGTGCGTTGAGCGTCACCGAGGTTCATGCGCCATGATGGAGCGGCTCGCGGTCCCACTTTCCATCGCACTGCTGCTGTCCGCCTGCAACGACATCTCGATGACGCAGCAGAAGCGGTATGGAACGTACTCGCGGGCGGCGTTGTTCGAAAACGGGAGCGAAGCACAGCCTCTGCCGGAAGGCGTGGTGGCCCAGGGCGACGTCGAGCGTCAGAGCCAGGCCCAGAATAGACCGCCGATCACTACCAAGCTTCTCGCGCGCGGACGCGAGCGCTACGACATCTACTGTGCTCCGTGCCATGGGTTGTCAGGTGAAGGGAACGGAATGATAGTGCAGCGGGGCTTCCCGGCGCCGCCCTCCTATCACAGCAGCCGTCTGCGAGCCGCGCCTGCCAAGCACTTCTTTGATGTGATGACGAACGGCTACGGCGTGATGTTCTCGTACGCCGCACGGATCGATCCGAACGATCGGTGGGCCATCGTCGCCTACATACGGGCGCTCCAGGAATCTCAATCCGCGAAAGTAGCGGACAATCCCGATCTGCGGACCAGATTGCCATGACGGCTCAGTCAAGCAGAGTTCGTTTCCAGAATCTGCGCCGGTCGCGGGCGCTTTTTGGAATTTTGCTGCTGAGCGGCGCCTTGATAGTGACTGCCGTCTGGAGGGCTCCAGGTCTCTCCCGTGGTTGGCTCGTGGCGTTCGCCGTCTGGAGTTGCGTGCCCGTCGGCAGCATGATCCTCCTGCTCGTTCATTCCCTGACGGGGGGCCGTTGGGGCCTCGCGACGATGCCGATCTTGAAGCCGTCGGCCGCGCTCATGTCCGCCGTGGCCCTCGCGTTTCTCCCCATCCTGGCGAGCTCCGGGCAGATCTATCCTTGGCCGCATGACGGCGCACCGATCGCACACGACGTCGCCCGTTGGTATCTGAATTGGGCATCTTATTCCTTGCGCGCCGCGCTCGCGCTCTGCGGATGGTGGGTCCTCGGGATGACGTTCGCTCTGGGGAGGGGCCGCCCTCTGCTGGCCGGCCTCGGGCTTGCCTTCTACGGCGCCACGATCAGCCTGGTTGCCGTGGACTGGTACCTTTCTGTCGAGCCGCGCTATGTCGCAACGGCCTTTCCGGCGACGATAACCATCCAGCAACTTGCCGCAACTCTTGCTTTCGTCGCCGTTCTTGCGGCGCCATCGCTCGATGAATCCGTCGCATCCGATATCGGGGCGCTTCTGCTCGCGACCCTGCTCGGCGTCGTCTACCTCGAATTCATGACGTATGTGGTCGCGTGGTACGGCGATCTGCCCGACAAGGCCGCTTGGTACCTGAAGCGGAGCTCGTCCGTCTGGACCACCACAATCGTCGTTGCGTTCGTGTTCGGCGCCGTTTTGCCGTTTTGCATCCTGATGCTTCGCAAAGGACGGCGAAGCCGCTACGGGCTGCAGGCCGCCGGAATACTCGTGCTGCTCGGCTCCGCGCTCCACTTCTGCTGGCTTATCGTACCCGCGTTTGACGACCAGCTGGACGTGGTGGCCGCGGGCGCCGGCGCTCTCCTCGTCCTGAGCGTCGGCTCGATGCTCATCGGAAGCGTCCTAATACCGGAGCCCGCCCATGTCCGATCGTGAGATGGCGGATCGCGCACTGCCGGAATCGCCGGACGTCGCCACACGGCGCATTCTCCTCGCCATCGGAGGTTACCTAGCCTTCGTCCTTGTCGGCATGATCGCGATGTTCTTCTACGTCAAGGCCGACGCGCCGGCGGCTTTCAAGCTCCCCGTCGAACGCCGCTTTCCGCAACCCTCCCTGCAGACATCACCGGAACTGGATCTGGCGCACACATTGCTGAAACAACGACAGCCGATGTCGCAATACGAGTGGCTCGACAAAAGCAAAGGCCTGGCCAGAATTCCGATCGACAAGGCGATGGAGATAGTGATGGCTCGAGGCGAGCGGGGTTACGATCCACTCGAGTTATCGGATGCGCCAGCGGCTCAGACCAGTCCGGGAGCACAGCAATGAGGATGCTTGCGCTTATCCTTCTCCTGACCACCTGGTCTTCGGCCGCTCTGGCCGGATTGACGGAACAGCAACTCGGCGAGCTGGCGCTGGCTCCCGCTCCGCGAGCGCAGGTGCCGATGGCGCTCGGTTTCAAGGACACCGAAGGCAACGATAAATCGCTCGGCGAAGCTGTAGGCGGGAGACCGACCTTGTTGCTGCCGGTCGACTTCACGTGCTCGCAGATCTGCGGGCCTGCACTTACGATTATCGCGGGCGCGCTCAAGCAGACCGGACTGGAGGCCGGTCGGGACTACAGTCTGGTGGTGTTTGGGATCGATTCGCGTGACGACGCGATTGCGGCCCGGCGTTTCGTGCAAGGACAAGTCGCCGGACCTGGAGTTTCGGTTCTCATAGGCAGCGGGGCTGCCATCGAGCAACTCACGACGGCCATCGGTTATCGCTTCCAGACTGATGGACAGAACGACGCCGTCGCCCACCCCGCGGCCTTCGTCACGCTCACCCGCGACGGTCAGGTCTCGCACGCCTTCTCCAGCCTAGGGCTGCAACCCTTCGACCTCAGACTCGGATTGCTGGAAGCTGGACGGGGCACGATAGGCGGCCTCGGCGGGCGCATAGCCCTGCTTTGCTATGGATTCGATGCGGTGCACGGCGTCTACACCACGCAAGTGGCGTTCGCGCTGAAGCTCGGTTGCTCATTCACGTTCGCACTGCTGGTCGCCGCGATAGTCATGATGTGCCGGCGGTCGGGCCGCGGGGTGGTCGCATGAATGCGATATTCACCCTGCCCGAGGCCAGCACGCAGGCCGTACGAGTGGACGGCATTCTCGCCGTTCTCGTGATCGTCTCGGCGCTAACTCTCGCGCTCGTCTTCGGCCTGATCGTCACCTTCGCCATCCGCTACCGGCGCGGCTCGGACGCCAAGCGGGGCCCATTGCCCGAGATCGTAAATCGCGAATTCGAGGTGGGTTGGACGGCCGCGACATTCTTCCTGTTCGCCTTCCTGTTCTGGTGGGCCGCTTCGGCCGACGTCGGCGCGCTGACGGCCCCCGCTCGCGCGTTGGAGGTCCACGTGCTCGCAAAGCAGTGGATGTGGAAGACGCAGCACGCGAACGGCGCGCGTGAGATCGACGAACTGCACGTTCCAATCGGACGGCCCGTCCGGCTCGTCATGACGTCGCAGGACGTCATTCACTCCTTCTTCGTGCCTGCTTTCCGCATCAAGCAGGACGTGGTGCCCGGGCGGAACACGGAGACGTGGTTTCAGGCGACCAAGCTCGGCGTCTTTCCGCTGTTCTGCGCCGAATATTGCGGTACGAACCATTCGGCAATGCGCGGTCGGATCACAGTGATGCGAGAGGACGAGTACGCGCGGTGGCTGAGCGCGCAGCCGGAAGGCGACGATCTCGCGCACGTTGGCGCGAAGTTGTTCGTGTCCGAGGGCTGTTCCGGTTGCCACGCGGCCTCATCCGGCGTGCACGCTCCCAAGCTGGAGGGTCTGTACGGCCGGACGGTGCAATTGTCCGACGGCCGACAGGTCAGGGCGGACGATGCTTACATCCGGGATTCGATGCTCCAACCCAAGCGCGACATCGTCGCCGGGTTCGAGCCGATCATGCCGAGCTTCGCCGGACTGCTTGATGACGGCGAGATACAAAGCCTGACGGCGTACATCCGCTCTCTTGGACAGGAGCAAGGCCATGACTGATGCGGCCCTCGCAGACGAACTGCCGTTTCCGCCCCGGGCCGACTACCTTCGCGCCGGAAGCACCCTCCTGTCCTGGTTGGCCACCACGGACCACAAGCGCATCGCCATTCTGTATGCGCTGACCATCACAGTCTTCTTCTTCATGGGAGGCGCCGCGATCACGGCCGTCCGCGTCGAGCTGTTTGTTCCGAACGGTTGGTTCCTGTCTTCCGACACCTACAATCGGCTGTTCTCGTTCCACGGCATCATAATGGTGTGGTTCTTCCTGGTGCCCTCGATCCCGAATACGTTCGGCAACTTCCTGCTGCCGCTTATGATCGGCGCGCCCGACGTCGCCTTTCCGCGCCTGAACCTGTTCAGCTGGTACCTGACCTTGGTCGGTGGAATATTCGCCGTCTACACCCTCGTCGCCGGAGGGGTGGATACGGGCTGGACGTTCTATACGCCATTCTCGACGATGTTCTCCAACACGCATGTTCTGACAGCCGCCGCGGCCGTGTTCGTCGTCGGTTTCGCAAGCATCGCAACCGGCGTGAACTTCATCGCGACCACCCACATGCTGCGCGCGCCGGGCATGACCTGGTTCAGGTTGCCGATGTTCGTGTGGTCGATCTACGCCACCTCCATCGTGATGGTGCTCGCAACACCTGTGCTCGCGATCTCCCTGATGCTCGTCATCGCCGAGCGCTGGTTGGGGCTTCCCATCTTCGATCCCGCACGCGGCGGCGATCCCATCCTGTTCCAGCACCTGTTCTGGTTCTACTCCCATCCCGCGGTCTACATCATGGTGCTGCCGGCCATGGGAGTGGTGTCGGAGATCATTCCCTGCTTCGCCCGGCGTCGTCTGTTCGGCTACGACTTCATGGTCTACGCCATCGTCGCGATCGCCGGGATCGGCTTCTTTGTCTGGGGACACCACATGTTCGTGTCCGGACAATCGCCCTACGCCAGTCTGATCTTCTCGTTTCTTTCGTTCGTCATCGCGGTGCCCTCGGCGATCAAGGTCTTCAATTGGACCGCCTCGCTCTACCGCGGTCAGATCAGCTTCAACTCGCCGATGCTCTATGCCTTGGGGTTCGTGGGATTGTTCACCACCGGCGGCCTCTCGGGGCTGTTTCTGGCGTCCATTCCGATCGATGTCCACGTGACCGACACCTACTTCGTCGTCGCGCATTTTCACTACATCATGGTCGGCGGGTCGGTGTCCGCGTTTTTCGGCGCGCTCCACTTCTGGTGGCCGAAGATCACCGGAAAAATGTATCCGGAATCCTGGGCGCAATTTGCGGCCATCACGATGTACTTCGGCTTCAACATGACCTTCCTGCCCCAGTTCGTCGCCGGCTATCTGGGCATGCCGCGGCGCTATCACACCTATCCGGCCGAATTCCAGGTCTACAACGTTATGTCTTCGGCGGGCGCAGCCGTGCTCGCAGCCGCGTATCTCTTGCCCCTGATGTATCTCACCTGGTCGCTATTTCACGGCCTGCGTGCTTCCGGCAATCCATGGGGCGCGACCGGATTGGAATGGACGACCACGTCGCCGCCGCCTCCCCACAACTTCGACATCCAACCGCTGGTCGACCGGCCTCCGTATCAATACCACGCAGAGGGCCAATCGGCCGGGACGGACTCGCCGGAAGTCCAGAACGCAAGGTCGCTGCGATGACGGAGGCAACCTCACTGCTTCGAGAACCCTGGGAACGTCTGGAGCGGCAGCGACAGGCCGGGAAGTTCGGGATTTGGGTCTTTCTCGCGAGCGAAACACTGTTCTTCGGCGCGCTCATGCTCACCTATGCGGTCTGCCGCGTCGAGCACCCGGATGCCTTCGCCGCGGCGGGCCGCGAGACCAATATCTGGTTCGGCACGATCAATACCGCGATTCTACTCACGAGCAGTCTCACCATGGCGGTCGCCTCCCAGGCCGCTGCGGAGAACGGACGCTCGCGACGGCTGATACTCGTCTGCCTCGGTGCGACCGCTGCGCTCGGTTTGGCCTTCATGATAGTCAAAGGCTTCGAGTACAAGGAGGATATCGAGAAGCATCTTCTGCCCGGCGCGGGCTTCGCGCTGCGGCAGCCGGCGGCGCAGTTGTTCTATGGCCTGTACTGGCTCGTGACGGGCGTTCATGCCATCCATCTGACCATCGGGATCGTGCTGGTCGTCAGGCTGGTGCTGCTTGGAGCGGCGAGGCAAATTCGTCTGCGCGGCAGTCCCGAACTGGAGGTGACGGCGCTGTATTGGCACCTCGTCGATGTGATCTGGATCTTCCTGTATCCCCTCATTTATCTGCCCGGGAGAGCCTCATGAGCGGGGAACGCGGTCGTCATCAGGGGCGCTCCTCTGGTTTGTGGCTGAGGAACGCTTCGGTTTGGGCCGCGCTGCTCGGTTTGCTCCTTCTCAGCATGTTTCTCGCCTACGTCCCGATGGGACCGCTCACCGTCGCTTCCGGGGTGGCCATAGCTGTGATCAAATCCGCTCTAGTAGTCGTGTTCTTCATGGAGCTGATTCGAGCACGCGCATTGATCAGGCTTGCCGCCTTGGCCGGACTGATCTTCGTTGCTGTGATGTTCGCGCTTACCCTGGCGGACGTGCTGACCAGAACGGGCAAGATCTAGCACGCGGTTAGTGCTCGGTCCTGCACCGTACAAACGCTGCGAACGACCCGTCACCAGCCGCGTTGTACCCGCGAAGGATTCTCCGGTGAAAGGATCGAGCATGATCGTGCGATGGGTAAATGGTTCCCGATCTGCTGATGGGACGCTCCCTTGGGCCAGCTTCGGGGTGCATTGACGCTCGAGGAGATTCGGGAGGCGCTTACGATCGGCCGCATGACCGAGGACGACGTTTCGCGGGTCCTGGCTTGTCTCGAGCAAAAAGGCATCGAGGGAGCGGCACTGAATGGATCGCCGCGAAGTGCTCGCCTCGCGAAGCAGCTCGATCAAACTTCTCCTCAACGCAGCAGTCCGATATGAGGATCGACGCGCGCGACGACCTCGCCGAACAACATTTGGTTTTGAGGTGCTCATGGATGGCTCGACTGATCACCTCATTCGGGGACGCGTCAAAAGTCTCACCTACGCACTAGGAACATTGTTTCGTGCTCGTCGATCTCTATTCCGCTCGGTGCGCCAGCCCGCACGTGCGAGAACGAAGTGAACGACGCGAACAGAATGGCCCATCGATTTCACTGCAGTAAACATCAGGTCATCATAATCATCGGATTGGCGGTAGTGCTGGCCGTGCTCTGGGCATTTGCCAAGGATGACCACGATTATGCCGCTCCGTCGGAGATATAACCCGGCCCGCTTCTGTGTAATGTTCGCGCGCCTCACGCATTTCGCGAAGGCGACTCCTGGCCCGAAGGAACAGTGCGCGAGCCTTTGCGGTTCTGTCGGAAACTGCTGCCCTGGACCGTATCACCTCACGTGATCGAACGCGATTTCGTCTTATTGATCTTGCGGATCCGCTGGTGGTTCGCACGGCCTGGCTGGCCGTCTCAGGTTCCTACAAGCGTGAGGGTCAGCCAGCGCTCCTCATCGGACATTTCGCTTGGGACTGGCTTCGGGGTATGGTGGGCCGAGTTTGGGTTCCGATTCTCGGCGCTGTTCGATGCGGCCATCGATCTTACGATTCAATTTCGCGACTCGATCCGCTCTCGTCACCTGCTCTCCCTTATCTGCCTTGGTTGAAGTCTGCTTATTGTCCATCTTCCTCTCTCCTGAAAAGGCGAGCGCTGCGATACGACGAAACGCAACCATCATCGTCGCAACACCCAAAAGCCAAGAAAGTTCGGTCTTCGGACGCTTGCGTTGGTACTCGCCAGCTAGATGCAGCCATCGAAGCTTGAATTGGAGCCGAGAAACGATCTCATCCGGTGATCCGGCGGGCAGTGCGTGCTTGCGTTCCGAATGAAACGTGGCGCCCTCAGTGCAACCAAAAGGATGAGCTTTTGTTGGCAACGATGGATGACAGGTCACGCAACGGCGCCTCGTCTTCGCCTCCCGCTCCTCCCGAGTTCGAGCGGGATACGGTTATCGAGACGACCGAGCAGCTCCGCATTGCAATCGATCAGGGGCAAGCCGGAGACAAGGTGGACGCCGCCGACCCGGCAGCGGCGCCACTCGGTACCGACGACGAAGCCGGAGGGACCCCAAATACGCCGGCTCAGGTCCGACTGGCCGCGGTACAGGAGGTGTGCGCCAATGGCGAGATGCGCCAGCGGAATTCGGGCATCGGTCCTGCCTGGTGGCTTATCGGATTTACCGTTTTCACCGGATTGGGAATCGTCGCATCTCTGCTCTGGCTTACTAGATAGAGCGACGAGTTCTTTTTCGTCTCGTGCAAGCGTCACGGTCTTCGCAGCGGGCTGTGTCTATGTTTCTCGCCTACATCCCGATGGGATCGCTCACGTTAGTTTCCGGGGGGGCCATAGCTGTGATCAAATCCGCTCTAGTAGTCGGGTTCTTTATGGAGATGATCCCAGCACGCGCATTGATCAGGCTCGCCGCCTTGGCCGACTGATCTTCGTTGCTGTGATGTTCGCGCTTACCCTGGCGGACGTGCTGACCAGAACGGGCAAGATCTAGCGCGCGGTGCTCGGTCCTGCACCGTACAAACCATGCGAACGACCCGTCACCAGCCGCGTTGTACCGCTAAGGGCTGCCCTCCGGAGAAAGGATCGAGCATGAACGTGCGATGGGTGAATGGTTCACAATCGCCTGACGGGACGCTCCGCGAGCTCGCCGCGTTGGGCCAGCTTCGAGGTGCGCTGACCATCGAAGACATTCAGGAGGCGCTTCCGATCGACCGCATGACCCACGATGAAGTTGCGCGGGCTGTCGCTTATCTCGAGGAAAAAGGCATCGAAGTCTTGATCGACCCGAGTTTGATGGTCGGACCTGCATCGACGCGGGAGGAATTGGTCGGTCGACCCGTTTCGGCTGGGCCTCCCAAGACAACCTCGTCAACGCCCGACCTGTCCCAGCAACTGGTCCGCAGCGTAGTCCCAGGAGAATCTCCGCGTGGGGACCTCCATCGTTCCGTGTCGGCGACGGTCTGTGTTCTTCTTGCGGCGCTCGCGGTCTGCGTATTGGGTGCGGTCCTGTTCTGGAAAATTTGGTGAGAGGCCCTGGACGAGCGCGCGACGCGGACGCGCTGCCTTCTGTGGCTCCAAAGCATTTGGACGTTGGCGGAGTAGGCATGTGACCCCCGTCTGGGTAAGTGCGGGCCTTTGGGGCCTGCTTGGAGCCTCCTCGCTGGTGGCCGGCGCCGCCGTAGCCTATCTCGCAACGCTGCCCAGGTGGCTGACCGCGGGCATCATGTCGTTCGGATGCGGCGTTCTGATATCGGCGGTGGCCTACGACCTCTTGGAGGACGGCTATCAGGAGGGGGGAATATTGCCCATAGTCGCCGGCGCCCTCCTCGGGTCTGTCGCGTATGCCTTCGCGGATCACGTCGTTTCGAAACGTGGCGCGCATCATCGCAAGCAATCCGGCAACAGGCAGCGACAGGCAGGTAAGGGCGGAGGCATGGCCATCGCGATCGGATCGCTCTTAGATGGCATTCCGGAAAGCGTTGTGCTCGGTCTCTCGCTGTTGAGTGGAAAAGGGGTGAGCGTCGCGATGCTCGGCGCGATCTTTCTGTCGAACTTCCCCGAGGGTCTGTCGAGTGCGGTCGGCATGCGCAATGCCGGGCGGAGTACGTCTTACGTGTTCGGGCTTTGGATCACGATCGCCGTTCTGTCCGGCCTGAGTTCTCTTTGTGGCGCGGCGTTTCTGCAGGGCGCCTCGCCACAGCTGACGGCGACCGTGAACGCCGTGGCGGCCGGCGCGCTTTTGACGATGGTGGTGAACACTATGATCCCCGAAGCGACCGAGGTGGAGCAGAAGATCACGGGGGTCCTTGTGGTGATCGGCCTTTTGGTCGCGTTTGCGCTTTCCAACCTTGGAAACTAGGGTTCGCGACCCGAACGCGTGGGGCGATTTACGGCATAGAAGAGATGGAGCGCGTGCGGCGAGGCTCCGTCCGTATTCGAGGATCTACCGAGCTCCTGGCTCGGCGGAATGCTGTTGGTCGGCAACGCCTGACTCGGAGCGCCCCTGGGAAGATGCCGGCGTCTTCGGCGCCGCGCCCACCTGCGCTTTTCTGAACATTGGGAGCTATCGCTGGGCGCCACTCCTTCTCTCATCCAGGTCCTGGAGCGTGGAGGAGGTCTCCGGGCTCCATTCGACCAACGGACTCTGCGCTCACGCGATGCGGTCCCCAGATCGCCGGCCGATCTCCTCGGTGCGGGCTTAGCCAGCTATGTCCTGCGAGCGCCGCGTCTCCGGCTTCGTCTCTCAGCTACGACCGCCTTCGCTCTTTCCTCGCACCGGGATCGCAACTCCTCCAATTCGTCGGCTGAAAGGTGCTCTATTCCCACAAACGAGTTCTGCACGGTGCCGGTCCGAATCAGTTCGTCGAGCTTCACCTGTATGGCAGCGCTATCCCCGTTCTGCGAGTTCTGTATCAGGAAAACCATCAGGAACGTGACTATGGTTGTGCCGGTGTTGATGACCAGTTGCCAAGTATCGGAAAACCTGAAAAGGGGACCCGTAACAGCCCACACGATCACGACAGAGCAGGCCAGAACGAACGTCGACGCGCGGCCGGCAGCTTGAGAAGCTTTGTTAGCAATAGCCGGGAACAGGTTGCGGCTGGGTCGATTCCTCCCATGATCGGTCTCCCACATATCTGCCTCCTGTTTTGTTGTTGTGATGGCCGCTGAATACGCTGCAAAAAACAACGACCGGCTAGTGGCGTGAGTTCCCATGCGCGGAGCAGCACCTAACGAGGCAGGCTACGCGCGCAGCACTGGCGATCCTGTAGCTCGCGCGGCTTGGTCTTGCTTGGCGATCGGGGCGTACCGGCGGCTCACGGGCGAACAACAATCGGCACCCTCCGTTGTGGGGGGAGAGAAAAAAGCTCGCGTTGGCAGCATCCAAAATCGGCTCAGAAGCCCTCTCTTTGCTTTGTCCGTTACTGTACATACAACGAAAAACGACACCAGGAACGACCGTCGGAGTGGGTGATTGTGTCCCTGATTGGCGCGCGCCACGGCAGGCTTTGCACGACGCACGCATCTTGAAAGCGTAGCGCGGATTTGGGCCGTGCTGCCGTTCGAACTCCCAAGAATTCGGATGAGGACGTCTACCCAAATTTATCCGCCGGCACGGTCAGTCCGATCTTCAGCTTCGTTTGCAGATCGCTCCGCCCCAAGGCCGCCCCCTTCAAGGGCCGTAAGAGCCGTAGATGCAAGACTCTGTCAGAATCAAATCGCCGCAGGATGGAGCAACGGCTCCCACCTTGAGTTCGGCTGACGATCGAATTGTTCTTACAGATTGGCTGCCGCCGCGGGAAGGGATCATTCCGCACATTCGTTTCGGTCAGCGGTGGGTGAATCTTCTTTGGATTATCCCAATCGGAGCTGCGGCATTGGTCCTGCTGATAGCTTTGGCTCAAAACCTGCGAGAGCTCTCGGCGGTCCAAGACTTCATCGAGCGTTATCCTGGCATCGCGCAAAACGCGCCCTCGGTCGACACCGGATTTCCATGGTGGCTGCAGCTGCAGCACTTTCTCAATATGCTCTTCATGATGCTGATTATGCGTGCCGGCATCCAAATCCTGGCCGACCATCCCCGCCTTTACTGGAATCGTGACTGCACGCCCGGCACGGAGTGGTTTCGGTTTCAACATCCGGTGCCGGAGGGCCGTATTTGGACGGCAAAGGACGACGCCGTGAGTCTTCCCGGCTGGCTGGGAATTCCTGGGCTACGTCACACAATCGGCCTCGCCCGATGGTGGCACTTCTCGGTTGATCTTCTTTGGATCCTGAACGGTCTTGTCTTCTACATTATGCTTTTCAGCACGGATCAGTGGCTCAGACTTGTGCCTGTAACGTGGGATGTTTTGCCGAATGCGCTCTCGACCGCGATCCAATATGCATCGCTTAACTTCCCCACGGAATCCAGTTGGACTCGATACAATGGGCTGCAACAACTCAGCTATTTCGTGACAGTCTTCATCGCCGCTCCCGTTTCGATCGCCACCGGTCTATTGCAGAGCCCCGCCATATCCAACCGCTTGGGTTTGCTCGGCACGATCCTGAACCGGCAGGTCGCCCGTTCTATTCACTTCATTTCATTCATGTGGTTCGTATTCTTCATACTTGCCCATGGCGTGATGGTGTTCATCACCGGCCTGAGAGAGAACACCAACCACATGTTCGCCGGAGTAAACAGCCGTGGATGGACCGGCTTCCCGCTGTTCGTACTCGCACTCCTGCTGGTCGGCTTGGCTTGGTGGGCAGCCTCGCCATTCACCCTCACGCACGCCCGCCTGGTGCAGAGGACTGGGCGGCTCATCGTCGGCTGGATCAAAGGATTGTCTGAGTGGTGGGAGCCGACCGCGGAGTTGAAAGAAACGAATATCTCTCCGCATTTTTGGCCGAACGGCACCATGCCCACTTCAGCTGAATACAATCGTCTCCTCGCAGGCAAATTTGCCGACTATAGGATGCGTGTTGACGGAATGGTGGAGACGCCTCGCGAACTCTCGTTAGCCGATCTCAAGAGCATGCGAAAGCAAGAGCAGATCACGACGCATTTTTGCATTCAAGGGTGGTCGGGAGTAGCCGAGTGGGGCGGCGCTCCGATGAGGGACATCCTCGAATTGGTGAAACCTCTGCCTGAGGCGCGCTACGCAGTTTTCTACTCGTTGGCAGATGGATCGGACGGCGGCCGCTACTACGATGTCCATGAACTTTTCAACATGCGACACCGGCTGACCATTCTCGCTTACGAAATGAACGGCGAACCTTTGAGCGTCTTGCATGGCGCCCCATTGCGGCTTCGCTGCGAGAACGAGCTCGGCTTCAAGATGGTGAAATGGATTGCAGCAATCGAGTTCGTCCGCGACTTCAAGCATCTCGGCGCAGGACAAGGCGGCTACAACGAGGATCACGAGTTCTATGGCTATAGGATGCCGATCTGACGGCAATCGCGCAGTCCCAGGGGGTTGTTCTGCCGATTGAAGATCACGGGGCCGACAGACGATAGGAACTGAGGGATAGAAATGGCGCAAACATCGATTCCGGCCAAGCGATACGGGCTTTGGCTGCTGCTGATCGGGAGCATCGCTGGTTGCATAGCCGCAGCAATCGCCGCTTTCGACGAGGGCAATGGGATCGCCTATTCGGGCGGGGCCTATCTTGTGCTCGCCAGCACTGCGCTTCTCCTCGTGGGCGCCCTGGCCCTCGCGCTTAATGGCAAGTGGAAGTGGCTGACGATCAGCCTCACGATCCTGATCTTCTTCGATCTCGTCGGCACTTCCGTCGCGGCCTACTTCCTGGAGACGCCGGTTCTCCTGGCATTCATGGTCCTCGGTCTCATTGGTTGGCTGATTTATCTTCTGGTGGACCCCGCCAACGAAAACCCATTGCCCTTCGACGCTACAGGGAGGGTCACACGATGACAAAGCAGAGGGTTACTCTTGCATTCACTGTATCTCTCCTCCTTTCGGCTGCGCCTTCCTGCTCCTGGGCACAGGCTCAGGGCGGCGGACAAGGCGCATTGCCCGAGGCATCGTCTGCTCAGTCCGGAGGCCAGCCACAGGGGATCGGCAGCGAATCCCAGCAGGACCGCCGGCCGGCGCAGGCGACCCGGAGCGGTGCGAACAACCCGCCGCCGAATGGGGAGCCCGCCACCACCACCACAACAACCCCTAAGGGCGAGACGACGAACGCCCAAGCGAGCCGAGAGACGTCGGAGGGCGAGGGCCCGTCCGAGGCGTCCGATCATGCAGAGGCGTCAAAGCGCGGTCCGGACAGCTGGATGGGTGAACCGAACATGTGGGCCACCTTCAATGGCGACCTCAAGGCGCAGAAATTCTCAAGCGCTGACCAGATCACGCGGGACAACGTCAAGAACTTGCACAAAGCCTGGGAATACCACACCGGCGATGTCTCCGATGGCAGCGGCGACAAACCGATGACGGTCTGGTCGGCCACGCCGCTCTTCGTCAACGATACGCTCTATCTCGGCACGCCCTTCTACAAGATCATCGCGCTTGATCCAGGCACCGGAAAGGAAAAGTGGAAGTTTGATCCGCATGCGGTGCTCAAGGCACTCACTCAGCCAGATCTGAAAAACCGGGGCGTCGCCTATTGGCAAGCCGAAAGGCCACAAGCGGGCCTGGCGTGTCAGAAGATCGTCTATATCGGCACCATGGATGCCAAGCTCTACGGGGTCGATGCCGACACGGGTAAGCCTTGCCCGGATTTCGGCCAACACGGCATGCTGGATATCAACCAGTGGAACACGGTCAACGCCAAGTGGCCGCTCTCGGTCCTGCAGCCGCCGACCGTTTATCACGACACGCTGTTCCTCGGCTGGGCCGGGAAGGACTGGTCCTACGAGCAGGCGCCTCCCGGTACTGTATTCGCTCTTGATGCACGAACTGGAAAGTTGAAGTGGACGTTCCACGCGCTTACCGATGAGGCCGCCCAGCATAGTGGGACTTCGAATGTCTGGGCCTCGATGTCGATCGACCCGGAAAGGGGCCTTCTCTACATACCCGTAAGCTCGCCGAGCCCGAACTTCTACGGCGGAGACCGCAAGGAGAAGATCCCGCTGGCCACGTCAGTCACCGCGCTGGATGCGAATACGGGAAACGTGGTGTGGAGCCGACAACTCGTGCATCACGACATCTGGGATCTCGACGCGAACGCGGCACCTACTCTGATCGACATGGAGAAAGATGGGAAGATCATACCGGCCCTGGTCGAGACGACGAAACAGGGTTTCCTGTTCGTACTCAACCGCGAGACCGGCGAGCCGATCTATCCGATCGAAGAACGCCCGGCGCCAAAATCTGACGTTCCCGGTGAAGAGGCGTCACCGACCCAGCCGTATGTCGCGACACCAGCTCCGACCATTCCGGATGAATGGCCCGGCGTGTTTCCGCTCGCCGATTGGATTAGCCTGGGCGGCTGCAGCAGGCAGGCAAATAAATTGCGCTATGACGGGCGCTTCACGCCGCCGAGCCTTCAGGGCACCATCACCTATCCGCCAACCACAGGCGGGACCGAATGGGGTGGTGGCGCGGTCGATCCACGCACCGGAATTTTCGTGGTCAATTCCAGCAGTGTCGTGCAGATCTATCGCCTGATCAAGCGCCAGGACTACCAGCAGCAGGCGCAAAACGGCGAAAGCTCGGGCTATTACGCGCAGGAAGGTGCGCCCTACGGCTTCCAGCTCGAAACCTTCCTCAACTGGGCCGGCATGCCGTGTTGGAAGCCGCCGTATGGGACCATTGCGGCCTACGATCTCAAGACCGGCAAGCGCCTCTGGAACGAGCCATTCGGGGAGGTTCAAAAGTACGGCTTCTACATGCCGGATTCGTGGGGCTCAGTCACGATCGGAGCGCCCGTGATCACCCAGTCCGGCTTGATCTTCATCGGTGCGTCGATGGACTCGCGAGTGCGCGCGCTCGATCTGAAAAGCGGCGCAACCTTATGGAGCAGCTTGGTGGACGCCCCGGCCGTCTCGATGCCCGCCATCTATAATTACAAGGGCACGGAATACGTCACCTTCGCGGCCGGAGGAAATTCCATCCTTCTGCCGAAGGTAAGCGATCAGGTGATCTCGTTTGCGCTGCCGCATTGAGAAGTTGGTGAGCGGGCTTAAGGATGGGGAATAAGCGGGCAAGCGCGATGTGGCGGCATTGGCGGCTGGATCCGGGCTCTACGCGCACCATAGCCTGATTGACGCAAGTTGAACGAAGGCAAGTAGTTGGCGGCGAGCCTACCATGTTGAGCTTTCGCCGGCCATTCGGGCGCATCGGTCGACGGCCAGTAGCCGTCTTCTTCGTAGCGGCCCGTTCGCTTTGTACGTAGTGTCAGCAGCCGGTGACTGGTCGGCCGCAGCGCGCCCAGATGGGTCGCTGTCCGGATCGGCACCGTCGGCGCACGCGTCCTCCGAAGGGACTGCCGGTATTCTTGCCGCAAGCGCTGCTCGGCCGGAGCGGCGACAGACCGATCATCGCAGCAGAGGTGGACGACATGGCCATGCTGCGCCTCATGGCGCGCGAAAGCGGCGATCTCGCCCTCGTGCCTTCGATCGTCGTAATCGACGAGCTCCGGTCGGGCCTGCTCGTCGAGCGAATTCCGCTGAACGAACTTGCGGAGCAGTTCTATGCGGTTAGCCAGCACCGTCGATATCCCAATCCACTGGTGGCAGAGCTGCTGGCGGATCGAAAGTCGACAATCGTCTCCAGGCGCCGGCGTCTCATCATTGGCAGCGGGCGGTGACGGATTTGCGGTCCATGCAAGCCAAATCAAGGCTGATACAATCGTCAGAAGGGAATCGAAGGCGATTAGGCAGTTCCGCCGTAGGCTGATGGCCTGGCAAGCGGCGAGATCGCATCGACTTGGCACCATCCGGCATGAATCTCGCGAGCGCGTTAACCTAAGTGTTAGCGTAAGCGACTGCCGACATGCAATCGTGCATTGTACCGTAATGCCATGAGGTCGCCGATGTTCCAAAACAAAATCCTCCGCCGATTGCCTGATGAAGAAAAAGAACGGCTGTTGGAAGTCTCGGAGCATGTCTGCTTCTCAAGGCGTCAGGTATTGCACCATTTCAAGCTGCCGATAGAGTTCCTGTATTTCATCGAAAGCGGCGCCGTCTCAGCCGCAGCAAAGGTTGCAGACGAAACGTTCGTTGAGGTCTGGCTGATCGGGTGCGAAGGTCTGGTTGGCGCACCGATGACTCTTTCGGTCGAACGGCACGCTTTCCATAGGTGTATGGTCCGGGTAGCAGGCGAAGCTTGGCGAATTCGCTTCGATGATCTTATCGTGAGCTTGGAGGAGATGCCCACATTGAGGGCTCTGGTTCACCATTACATTGCGACGGTTCTTGTCCAGTGCTCGCAGTCGGGAGCCTGCAATTCGACGCACGAGCTGGACCACCGCCTCGCGCGTTGGCTGTCACTGGCGCGGCTCGCGCTCCGATCGGACGACATCCCCCTTACCCACGACGATTTAGCGCAAATCCTCGGTTGCCGACGCGCTGGTATTACTGAATGCATAAAGAGCCTCCGGCAATCCGATTTGATTTCGACGGCGCGCGGATTGATTCGTATTCTCGACTCCGATACCCTCGCCGCGTCATCATGCGAGTGCCTTCGTCTTATCAATCGAGAGGGTGCGTTAGCGCAGCTTCATGTCGGCCAGGACAGTGCTGCGGGAACCATTTGAGGAGCTCATTTTTGTTCGTTAGCTGACCAGAATGAGCTCGGATCTCCACCCTCGAGGATGTCACCGACCAGCGCCCTAGTGAGGAGAGAACTGCTCGTCTTGCGAAGTACGACACGCTGACTAACCTTCCAAACCGCGCCTTCTTCCATGATCAGCTCGACAAAGAAGTGCGATGCTGCACTCCTGAAAGCGGCCCCTAGAAGGGGTGTTTTTTTGACACGGACGAATTCAAGTCGATCAACGATATCGTAAGTTCAGCCAGGGCTTGGCGTCGGTGACGCCTTGTTTCTGAAGGTCTATCATCTTCCTTGCTACAAGAGCGCAAAACGGATCGGTCGGTCCACCAACCGATTTGGCGGATGGCGTGACTGAACGCGATCTCCAAGACATGCTTCTGTTGTGGAGTAAGTTGAACGTCTGCGAGCAATCGCAGGATCGGCATACCCGTTGCTACCTCTTTGAGTAGGCTGTGACCTGCCACTGAATGTTCATCCAGCGGCAGTTAGAGTCTCGGAGTTTTGTACGCCAAGTGGCGCGGGTGAAGCAACGGACGATCGGCGGAGCTGGTCGGGGTTGCGCAGCCGATGGTCCGTTGCGGTGAGGTGGGCGGCGTAGGCCGCGGGGGTCAGGTATTTCAGCGACGAGTGGGGACGCTGGAGATTGTAGTCGGCGGCCCAATTGGTGATCTTGGCGCGGACGTCGTCGAGATCGAAGAACAGAGTCTCGTTGAGTAGCTCATCGCGCATCCGGCCGTTGAAGCTCTCGACGAAGCCATTCTGCATGGGCTTTCCCGGTGCGATGAAGTGCCAATCGATGGCTGCGTCCTTGCACCAAGCCAGCATGGCGTTGCAGGTGAACTCTGTGCCATGGTCGGACACGATCATTCCTGGCTTGCGGCGTCGCTCGATGATTGCCGTGAGTTCGCGGGCCACGCGCCGCCCCGAGATCGACGTGTCCGGAATGGCGCCCAGGCATTGCTTGGTGACGTCGTCGACGATGTTGAGGATGCGGAAGCGTCGGCCATTGGCGAACTGGTCGTGGACGAAGTCCAGCGACCGGCGGGCATTGGGCCTGGCCTCGACCAGGATCGGGGCCCGGGTCCCGACCGCCTTGCGGCGAGCCCGCCGCTTGCGGACGGTGAGCCCTTCCTCGCGATAAAGCCGGTAGATCCGGTTAATCCCCGATGGCTCGCCCACCCGCCGCAGCACGACGAACAGGCGGCGATAGCCGAAACGCCGCCGCTCGTTGGCGAGATCGCGCGTCTGTTCGAGATCGGGCTGAGGGCGAGGAAGGGATAATGTCCAAAAAACCGAAAGTCAGCCACGAGTATCACGCCGGCAAGGACAGGCTGGACATCAAGATTAAAGGCTATTCGCCGTCCAAGGAGACGCGCCACAAGGTAATCAAGAACGTCATAAAGGCGTTCGAAGGCAGCCCCGATCGCTTAATCGTCGAAGCCAAAAAATCGAAGAGGGAGAAAGATAAGAAGACGGCCACCCCCAATCAAGAACAAGAAGCAAGCTTTAGTCGGAGACTAGGCAGACGACGGGCCTGTGGATTTCATAGAGCTCTGCTTCTCTAGCTGCTCTTCGGCAAACCGCACGACCATGCGTCGAGTTTCGGGGTCCGCAATCTTCTGAAAAGCCTTAATCAGGCGCAGCATCTGTAGATCTTCGGTGCTATTCGACATCGCGGTAATACACGTCCTAAAAGAGCATAACGGCCCCAGCACCTTGGAGGAGGTCTGGGCACGGCTAAATGCTGGGGCCGTTAGCGCCGACCGACACCCCAGCCTGCCAGGGCAAACGAGTTCCCACACTCTCGCATGTTAATCGGATATCGCAAGGCGGGAGTCAAAACGACTGGAGAGATCCGAGAGGTTGAGATACGCTCCTATCGGGCCGGATTTTTGCAGTGGCACGAAGAAATTGGGGAGGAGCGGGATGTCATTTGCATATCGTGAATTTCAGATAGATACCATTGAGATGGGCCGCGGGTTTGGCATGCGCGAGCGCATCGAACTGACGGCAGACCCATGTTGCTAGACGGAACTACGTTCTCCGAACTGCATGTGGGCTTCAGCTGGCCAACAGTCGAGCAGGCGCTGGCAGACGCGCAACATTTTCTACAGCGCCTTGGCGGCCGCCTGACAGTTGCCTGAAGGCCGCTGAGACGATCAGCCTGCAGTTCCAGAATTAACCTGCAACCCAGGCATAAAGCTTAATCTACGAGTTAAGATGCGGAGTTGCTGCACCTTGCTAAGCTGAGGCATGGCAAGAGCGCAACCACCAAGCCTTTCAGAAGCCGACCTCCGCAGTCTCTACGAGGAGTGCTGCCGGTTAAATACGGAAGTCGATCGCCTGCAGCAAGAGCTTGGCTTCCGACCGACCATCACTCAGCCCGTGGACGCTCGTACTGCGCCGCCATCGCAGCGCCGATCACCATCACGATGAGCGTTGACCAGAGGCTTCCTGGTGCGACGCAGTTGATGCAGGTGGTAACGATTTCGGTGCTCATCCGACTTCCCTCCACCCGACACGGCATTTCTGCAGCATGGCGATCAAGGTTGGAAGAGGAACTGTGCCCGAGTCACATGCGGGATGCGCTGCAAAAGAGCCCTTAAGCAATGATCCGCAATTTCTCTCGGTCGCGACCGGCGCATGCTCCTGCCATCGAGCGCCACATCCTATTGAAGTGTCCCCGGACCGGCATGAACGTCCAGCACCGGATCGACGATGATCGGCCGGAGAATTCGCGGGGAAATACCCACGTGCCCGTGCGGTCCCCGGCCTGCATGGCGCTGCACTTCGTCAACACCACGACCGGCAAGCTCCTTGGAGAGGCCCAGCCCCACCGAGGTCAGCGCTCTGCCTGATCTTGCCACCGACGAACGCGGCGAGGACTGGCAAGCTCGTCGTGGGCGCACCAAATCGATTGTAGGTTCCAAACGCTGGGAGGTGCGATGTCGACCGTGGCAAAACTGCTTGTGCGCAAGCGGGCTCTCCTGGAACGGCTGGAGAGCGATCCCGGACCGAACGAACGCGAGGAAATCGACAGGCTGCTCGCGCAGATCGCGACGGCGCTAAGCCTGCTCGAGCTGGAGACGCCGCCGCGCCGAGCGAGGAATAGACTGCAATGCAGATCGGCCCCGAGCAGCCGTATTGCTTCCGGGGCCTATCGTGCTCTCAAACTGTCCAGATGCTGTGGTAGTTCAGCCAACCCGAGGGGGCCCGGCTTCGTTCTATCGAACGTACCCACGGGTCGCTGGCGGAGCCGACGCCGCATCTGCTGTGGCAAGCTGCGGGGCGCAGCCGGGAGTGCCTAGGAGTCCGGGTCTCCGCAACCGTAACAGCACCGACGGCACGCTTGCCGCTCGGTACGAAACCAACTCTACGCCTTCGAGCGCGTTCGCTTTGAGCCATCTCAACTTCGCGTGGTCGAGTAGCGGTGCCGCTTCCGCAACGCCTCGCGCTGGCCGCAGTCTTCGACCTTCGCCCGCGACCGCGTCAGCAGGAGTTCGGCCGATGCCGTCGGGACTCGCGGAAGTCTGCTTGAGAGCGGAGGATGTCAGGGACATGATAGACGCCTCGGCGATGACCGAGGCCTCCGGCCTGATCGATGATCACGATGGCACCGAACTGGCTGCCGGCGCGAGAATGAGCAGGTCCCAAGCGAGTCCTCGTCCGGCGGCCATCTCCTCGGAAGACGAGGTCATGCTTTGGGTCGAACGCTTGCGCGACGTGATGGTCAAGGCGCCGCTGCGATCGCTCCTCGCGGCGTTTGTACTCGGCGTCTGGTTCGCGCGCAGGCGCTAAAACGGCGAGCCTTACGGCCCCATGGCGCGGAAGCTCAAGACTTTCCAAACCTCTCTGGGCTGGTCGCCGCGCCCTCGATGAAGGCGGCTTTCGAGGCTTGGGGCGCCGGCAGCAATCTCTTCCATCAGGGCTTCGCGAGACAGACGGAGGATCCCAACGTGGTCGCCGAGACCATGTCGAAGCCAGGCGTTGTGCTCAAGCGGCCCGCCGGATCGAGCGGGCCATTCGCCGAGCATGCCGACTTGTCGGACCTCGCCGATGAAGGTGCCAAGCCGAAGAAGAGTCACCGCGCGGATTCGAAGGGGCCGGCTCCCAAGATCAGCGTTGAGGACTCGCGCAAGGCGGCTGCGGCTTTCGTGCGCGAGCAGAAGCGACGGGACGCTCAGCGGAGCGTAGAGGCGGAGCGCGAGAAGGAACGGGCTAAGCGCGACAAGCTTGTCGCGAAAACCCAGGGCGAGCTGGACGCCGCGCAGCGGGAGCACGAAGAACGATCGGAAAGCCTCGAAACCGAGCGGCGCGATATCGAGAAGCGGATCGAGTTCGGAAGACGCCCGCTGGAAGAGGGAAAGAGAAAGGCTCAAGGATGCGCTGCACCGTGCCAGGGAATAAGCCGGCAACGCTTGATTAACCCTCCCCAGTCGTCGCTAAAAATTTTGCGGCGGCCCCTTGAAAGTCTCTCCGGACTTCCAGATTCTTTCGTCGTCGTCCTACGACGATCGGGATGCCGTCAGGGTCCCGCCAATTGAGACGGGCACCGGTCGTGTCCGGTGCCGCTCGTAACCATTTTGCTCCCAGGAGGATCTGGCTATGCGCACTGTTGATTTTTCGCCTTTCTTTCGGTCGGCCATCGGCTTCGACCGTCTCTTTGACCTCGCCGAGGCCGCCCAGCGCGTGGGCGAAGAGAGCTATCCCCCTTACAACATCGAACGGCTCGACGAGAACCGCTTCCAGATCTCGGTGGCGCTCGCCGGCTTCGCGCCAGATGAGGTCGCGCTGACGGTCGAGCAGAACGTCCTGACGCTGGAGGGCCGCAAGGCGGACAAGGAGGGCAAGACCTTCCTGCACCGTGGCATCTCGAACCGCAACTTCAAGCGCCAGTTCACCCTTGCCGATCATGTCGAGGTCAAGGGCGCCCGCTTCGAGAACGGTCTGCTCGTCATCGACCTGCAGCGGGAGATTCCTGAGACGATGAAGCCGCGCCGCATCGAGATCAACAGCGGCGCTTCTAACAACGTGACCCAGATCGAATCCAGGGCCGCCTGACCGGACACAGGGCAAGGACTCGATCGCCGGCCGCGCGGATTCTCCGCGCGGCCTTCCCTCAACTCGTCGTCGGAATGGAGCGATGCGGCCGACGACCGTCCCCGCCGACAACGTCGTGGACATCAATGCCCTGCTGCGGCCCGGCACGGCGACCGAACTTCCTAGCTACGATATCGTCTTGAAGCCGCGCGGACGCGGCCGGTGGAAGTGGGCCGTGCGCGGGGCTGACGGAGAAATTCTGATGTCAGGGTCAGAGTGCAGCCGCGCGGTCGCGAGGTACAAGGCCGAGCGGGCGCTGCCTCTGCTGCTGAGCGCCAGCGCATCGCGCGCGGCGTCTGCCGGAGGAAGGGCGCCAGACTGGCTATAGGAACTCTCGACGTCTCTGGCCGGTTGTCCGCCTCACGATCCCTGGCGCGGAGGACAACTTTGGAAAGCACGATCATCGGAGAATTCGCCACGCGGCGCGAGGCCGAGCTGGCGTTGAGCAGGTCGTCCAGGAATGTGGTGTCGCGCGAGGCGACGTCTTCGTCCAGCCCGTGGGCGCCGCGAACTCGTCTGGAACGCGATCGGCCGGCGCGGACGTCAAGAGCGCACCGGTGCTTGAAGGGCAGCAAAGGCTTGAAGGCGAGATCGAGGTGTCGGTTGATTTCCACGGCGACGAGCCGGACAAGATCGCCAAGGCCCTGAAGGGCGTCGGCGCAAAGACCGTTCGCACCAAATAAGCTGTTCCGGATGGCAGGTCTCAAGCACCCCGTGACTCCGGACGGACGCTACTTCGTCGTCCGGGGGAAGCTCTGGCGGATGAGCGATCCGACCTTAGCTCCCGGCGACAAGGCGCGGCTGGTGAAGCAGTTGATGGATGCGCGTCGCGTAGTGAAGACGGCCAAAGCGGCCAAGGATTTAGAGGCCGTCGAAGCCGCAGCGCATACGGAGAATGGGTGACCCCGGTCGCGCAAGTCGCTCCACGCGATGTCAGTGCCCTTCATTCTTGCTAGCGGCTACGTTGCCGCCGACCTCCAAGCGCATCCGATCCTGCGCGACGCGGTCAATGTAGGGAAATCCTGGCAGCCCGAGTATCTACTCAGCGCTCTTCGGAGCGCGCTAGGAAGAGCGTGAGTTGTCGCTTCCCAAGCCTGCGTTTTGGCACTTAGTCTTGAAGCTCCACTTGTCATGCGAGGGAGTTGCACATGACGCGCATCCTGGTAGTGGAAGACGAATATTTCCAAGCGGATGACTGCGCCAAGGTCGGCCAAGCGGCAGGCTTCCGAGTGGTCGGCCCATTCGGTCTCGCCTCGACGGAGCGCCATGTTGCCGAAGCGGATGGAGCGATCCTTGATATCAACCTGCGAGGCGAAGTGGTGTTCGCGCTCCCCGACCGGCTTCGTTCTTGAGCGTTCCGATCGCATTCTTGACCGGGTACGACCTGACTTTCATCCCCCCGAGGTTGGCCGATGTGCCTACCTTCATCAAACCCGAGAGCGCAGCCAAAGCGGTCGCATGCGTCGCGCAAGCGATCGAAGGCAACATGAAGTCGGCTTGACCGTCGAACTCGCGCGTTGTTGCGCGTCTGCTTTCAAAGGATGGGCGGGGTCTGGCCGGGCGCACTGAGCCACTCGTCCCACAGCACGGCGGTTTCCGCGCCGCGAACTCTTTTGAGAAGTTCATCCCTGTCTGGACCGGCCGGCAGCGACCGCGCTTCCTCATGGAGATCCTTTGCGAAGTCGTTCAACCGTTCGCGAAATGGAGTGATCTGCTTGAAACGCCGCCGCTTCTTTCCCATCGTGAACTCCCGTGCAATGTGGCACGGTTGCACGTGAGCAAACAGGCCGCGACAACCTGTGTTAAGTCCGCCGTTCTCCGATTCAGACCGAACCTCTGCCAATAGTTAAAGGGGCGGCTCGGTCCCGTCGCGCAGATGCTGGCAGAACGCTTCCATGGATTGGAGCGTTGCGTGGGAAGAGGCGACCACGCGGTCCGCTTGTTGCCGATCTATAGTTCCGGCGATAAACCCGTCGCGCCAACTGCTCAGGCCGTCGTGGCGCTTCCGCAATCGCGCCGTTCTGGTTTCGGCGAACTCGAGGTGCTCGGTTTGACGCGCAAGCTTCCTCTCCTCCTCCAGGATCAGCTTGTGGAGGATGGATCCGTCGTTTTCGCTCTCCAGAGCGTCGAGGAAACGGTCGATGTTCGCTCGCGCAACGGTCTGGCTCGCGAGATCCCCGGGAGTGGCTTTCAGCGCCGGGTCTTTCTTTGCGTCTGACAGCAGCTTCCAGACCCCGGCGACGAGACGGCGAAGTTGTATCGGCTTCTCCAGGCGGTCGATTGCCTCGAACTCTGCGGGAATGACCGCCTGGTCGTAGCCGGTGACGAACAGGAAGGGAATGCCATTGTCCTTCAGGTGTTCTGCCAGCTTGAACGTGGGTCCCGACCCAAGATTGATGTCCAACAGGACGGCGTCGGGGCGCTGCTTAGACAACTCTTCGCGCGCCTCTTCCTCCGACGAGCATGGCCCCACCACGTCCGCTCGGGCCCCACGCAAAGCGCGCGCCGCGTCCGTCGCCAGATAGTAATCGTCCTCGACGACCATGATCCTGAGTCCGCAAAGGTCGGGCTCACCTGTCATGTCCAATGCTCCTCCGAACACCGTTGCCCGCTGGGGAGCGCCGGTCTCCAGGATGCTGGCGCCGGCCTTCAGCGGGAACTCGAGATGGCATTCTGCTCCGCCTTGTCCGATAACAAGTCTTCCGCGCCCCTTGAGTTCATAGGGAATGCGGCCTTCGATCAGTTCGCTTCCGAAACCTCGTCGGCGCGGCTTGTCGGGTGTGGGGGTCCGTACCCCTGCTCCCTTTTCGATCCAGTCCAGCGACAGCCAGGGTGTGTGGTTCTTGTCGACAATCTCCCATCGGACGGAGACTTTGCCTTCGGGATCTGATAGCGCGCCGTACTTCAAGGCATTAGTGGACAGTTCATGCAGTGCCAGCGTGAGAACTTCGGCGGCCTTAGGTGAAATGTCGACATCCGGGCCGTCGACCTCATACTGTCCTTCATGCTGCGCCTGAACACTGATCTCGTCCAGAACGATCGAGCGCAGTCTGACGCTGACATTCGCCGCGCGGGTCAAGAGTGTCTGAACCCTCGAGAGCGCAAGGAGGCGGCCGGCAAGCAGCTCGGCGTATTCGTGTACGCTGGCTGCACGCTCGCCGCTGCGGGTTGCGACAGAGCGCACGACCGCCATGATATTGCGCACCCGGTGCTGCAATTCGGCCAGCAGAACTGCCTGATGCTCGGCGTTTTGCTTTTCCTCGGTAATGTCCTCCGCAATGCCGCCGATGCGCTGCACGCTGCCATTGTCGTTATGCAGTGGAAAGTCCTTATTACGAATCCAGCGGAACGCTCCATCGCTGGGCCGCTGAATCCGAAATTCGTGGACCACGGACTCGCCTTTGCTCGCGGCCTCGATGTGTTGCAACGCGACGTCCCGGTCTTCTGGAACGATCAGTGCGGCCCATCGCTTAATGTCGCCAAGGAAAGCATCAGGCTCCACGCCGTAGATTTTGTTCACGGAGGGGCTGACATATTCCATCCGGAGCGTTCCAGCATCACGAATCCACAGCGCACCTGACGATGCTTCGGCGAACTGCCTGAAGCGCTCTTCGCTTTCGCGCAATGCCTCTGCATCTCGCCTCCGTTCGATAAGGTCAGCCGCTTGACGCGCGAGCAGGTCAAGGAAGCGCAACTGATCCTGACTGGGCCGGTGCCCTGAAAGGCGCCAGTGCGTATTTATCATACCGATGGGCGAACCGTTACGGGACACGAGCGGCGTTGCCTGTGCAGAGCGCAGACCCGCCTCCACATGCATAAGGCAGGCCTCGTCGGTGTCATCCTCGTCAAAATCGATAAAACTGCGCTGGCCAGTCCTGAGCGCAACGCCACACGCTGTCGTGCTGGACGCATCCACATGGTGGAAATGCTCCGTCATCCGGGACGGGATGCCTTGGGTTACGAGCAAAACAAGGGATTTGGTGTCCGGCTCGTACGCCTGCACGGTTCCGGCGTCCGCGCCCGTTATGGCCACAGCAGTGGAAAGGATGTCCGAGTAGATGGTCGAGAAGCTCTTTTCAGCGACCACCCGCAATGCAAGTTCTCGTAGAAGTTCGGTGTGCTTAAGTTCCGTTGCGAGATGGGCCTCGTTTTCGCGCAGCGCCGCTTCGGCGCGAATCCGAACGATGAAATCGGCAGCGAGGCGAGCCAGAATGTCGAAGTGTCGATAGATGGCCTCGGCAGGGACGTCACGTCTATGCCAATGGGTAGACATCATTCCCACCACCTCGCCGGTGCGCGCCACCAGAGGCGTGGACTGAACCGAAAGGATGTCAGATCGTCGATAGGCCTCCACATCGAGCGGATTTGCCTCGAAGAGGTCCATATCTTGCACGATCACCCGTTCGCCGGTGGACAGCGCCCGTCCGCAGGAGCTGCCGATGCCGGCATCCACCCATTCCCAGAAGGCGGCGGAGTCCGGATGGAACCCGACGTGCCCGACAAGCTTCAGCCGGCAGCCGGCTTCGTCGTATGCCTGGATGCTCGCGCAGTCCGACCGCATGAGCGCGCGGGCCGCCTCACAAATCTCGATGAAATGCCCGTTCACGCCCGGCTTCGAGATCAGCTGGTTGCTGACTTTTTGCAGCACCTGAGTCGCTTCAAGGTCGCGGGCCAGCCGTTCTTCGCTATCGCGCAATGCCTCCTCGGCACGCTTTCGATCGGTGATATCGTCGTAAAGAGACAAACAGAGATCGCCACCGATTGGGTAGAAATTGGATTGGTACCAGCGGCCATTGGGCGTGAGTTCGTGCTCGATGCGCTCGATTACGCCGGTCTTTACCGCGCGATCGCAGATGTCCACCCAAAAGCGGTCGAGGCCGGGGAAGACTTCGCTTGCCAGCCGGCCGCGTGCTTCGCTCAATGAGGCGCCGGTCAGTCGCTCGAAGGCTGGATTGAGCTCCAGGTAGCGAAGATCGATCGCGTTTCCTTCCGCATCGCGCACCACCTCATTCAAGCTGTAGCCCTGGCCCATGCGCTCGAACAGATTTCGATATTTCTCCTCGCTCTCGCGCAGCGCCGCCTCGGCACGCTTGCGTTCGGTGACGTCGGCGAACACGCTGGCGACTAGGCGGCTGCCCCGCTCTCCAATGGGGGACGCGTAGACGGAGTACCACCGACCACTATCAGGATGAAATTGCTCGAAGCGGACCGGATCGCCCGAGCGAACGACGGCATCATAGGTGGCGAGCCACATCGGAGCCGAGGCCGGCACATATTCGCTACCGAGCTTGCCAGTGGGATCGTCTTGTCCGGTCTGCTTGAGAAAGGCCGGATTGACCTCGACGTAGCGGCAATCCTGCGGCTCGCCCCCCTCGTCGTACAGAATTTCCAAGACGCAGAACCCCTCGTCGATGCTCTCGAACAAGGTGCGGTACTTCTCCTCGCTCTCGCGCAGCGCCACCTCTGCGCGCTTGCGTGCGTCGATGTCGATGTTGAGCCCGGCCCATTTTTCTATGTTGCCGTCCGCCGCGAGCACCGGGGCGGCACGCACATTGGTCCAGCGCCACCCGCCATCGGGAGCCCGAAGGCGAAACTCGGCGTCCACAACTCGGCGTGCGGCCACCGCCTCTCGCCACTGCCTCTCGGCATATGCGCGGTCGTCGGGATGGATCGCGTCGAGCCAGCCGTAGCCGAGCCACTCATGCAGCATCTGGCCGGTGTAGGCGCGCCAGGTTGGACTGTCAGTGACGACCACGCCGGCGGCGTCGGTCTCCCACGACGCTTGAGCCCAACTTTCAGTCAGCAGGCGGTGCCTCGCCTCGCTCTCGCGCAGAGAGGAGATCAAAGCATCGGCTTCTGCCAATCGGCGCTTCAGTTCGTCGACAGTCGCGTCTTGGTCCATCCCACAAGATTAAGGCACGGTACGCGGCGCAAGGCGATCTGAAACTTGATTAACCTATGTTAAATTCCGCAGGGGAGCCAACGAGCGGGTCGTCTGCATCATTCAGGAATTACAAGTTGGCTGCCTCGCACCGGGCACGCCGCTGGGCGCCGCTGATGCCAGATCCCGCAATCCCCGATTAACATGCCTGAATCCCAGAACCGGGAAAGTTCGACTAGGATGCGACTTTCCCTTTGGGGGGATCGATCTCATGTTCGACACAGCAACCACCGCGCTTTTGCGCGCGATCCTCGATGAAGTCAGCGAATGCGTCTCGCAGCGCGAAATCGGTGCACGTACCCACGTCGCCTCGAAGATTCTGGAGGCCGCTACGAAGGGCGAGATTTCTCCGGAGGCCCTCAAGCAGGTCGGTCGCGATGCCCTCTCGCATGCGCCCACGATGTGGCGCTGATCCGGAGGAGCGGCGTGAACTTCCAGGTGACCGTCCTCAAGATTCTGGTGGCATATCCCGAAGGGTTTGCCGTCATGGAGGACCTCAAGAGGGACATGGCTATCCTGGCGACCAGCGGACGCGATTGGGCGGACAGGACCAGGCGCCTCGCGGCGCGGTTTCCGGATCTCGACATCTGGTCACAAGGGCTGGTCGAACGCACCAACGGCGGCTGGAAGATCACGTCCAAAGGACGGGCGGCGCTTGAGTTCATGGAGGCCCGCCCTGCTGCACCCGAGCCGAGCCAAGCGCCGGTGGAAGCTGTAGCTGCAATGGTGGTCGCAACGGACGTTCCTCCCCTGCGGCAGCCGGCCGATCGCGCCAAGCGGCGCCGCGAACGTCGGGAGCGTCGTCGCGAGGCTCGCGAACGAGCCAGGGCGAACGCCTCCTGAGGCGATTGGGCCCAGGAAAAAAGCCGCCAGCGAGGCTGTGCGGCTTGATGGTCCCGGACCGTCGATTTGCCTCCCCAGCTCCAAGCGTACCGCCGTTGCCTCGTTTGCGGCCATGCCAGTCCGATCTAGCGAGCGTTCTCGATTCGGCCATCGATCGGCCGAGTTGTGCACCAGGCTCTTACAGGGCAAGGCCTGAAGCGAGGTGGACGGGAGGCGCACCCGCGCGGTGGCCGTCTCTACCGCGATGAGCGGGCCACCGCGAGAGGCGACGCTATTTAGCAATGGACAAAACCCGACATGATCGGGTCCGGTTGTTTTCCGCTCAGGTCGTGTACCTCTCTGCGAGAATTGGCTGCATCGCGCTGTTCCGAAAGAGCTTAATCTGCGCGTCCGTAAGTTCGCTGAACAATGCAGGATCAGCAAGTGCGGGGATACAAACGACCTCCCGGCGAGAAAGAGCCGATAGCGAAGCGGTGACGACGTCGTCGGCTGTCATGGCAGGGGGAAGCTTGCTGGCGTCGATGCCGTGCGCGACATGAAATTCAGTGCTAACCCGACCCGGCAGGCAAACCTGTACATCGACCCCGGTGCCATTAAGCTCGCTTGCCAGCGCCTGAGTGAAGGCCAGGATAAAGGCCTTTGCTCCAGCGTACGTGGCGCGCGATGGCAGCGGATCGGGCGGCAACATCGCACTGATGGCAAGCAGCGAGGCGACGTTAATGACCGCACCTTTACCTCGTCGAACCATGCCCGGCAGAGCCGCTCGCGAAAGCCGCGCAACCGCGCGCACATGAACGTCGACAAGATCGTCAATCACTTCGAGATCGATTGACACAAATGGCCGGTAACCTGCAAACCCTGCATTGTTGATCAGCAAGGTGAGCGCTTCGTCGCCAGCGGCCAGCGTCTCGACCTTGGCCAAATCCTGTTCGTCTGTCAGATCGGCGCAAACGACCTCGGCAGCTATGCCGTTTCCTCTCTTCAGTTTCTCCGCCAGATCAACAAGCCAGTCGTGCCGACGCGCCACCAGAACGAGATCATAGCCTTGACGCGCCAGTCGCTCGGCGTACACCTTCCCTATTCCGGAGGATGCGCCGGTGATGAGAGCCCGGCGACCACTTGAAACGGCATCGGACATTGCAATCTCCCTCCTTGGTCAGCTTATCGCGATTGACGTGTGACCGCTTTGTCTGCCCGGGTCAACGGGCCCTCGGCAGCCCGCATCCCCTCGCTGAGGTCGCGGGCACGGCAACCTTGCGACTCATTCGATCACTTCATCTACGCGGGTCAACAGCATAGGGGAGAGATTGACGCCCAGAGCCCTCAAGACCGGAAAGACCAGAATCCGTTGCTCAGCCGTGCGCGAGAGTGGCAGTTGCTCGAATCGCAGGATCATCTACCTGCGCGACATCGAGAGGCTTGTACTCAGCGGAATGGTCGAGGAGCTGAGGGACCCACGGCTGATCGAGACGTACGTTCGCACCTACAACAGTGAGCGAAAGCGGCTTGCAGGGAACGCTTCCTCCGAGCGGCTGCGGCTAGAGGCTAAACGTGACCGGATCGAAGGCGAGCGTCAGCGCAACATTGATCTCGTGATCAGGTACGTGATTTCCGAGGAGGATGCCAAGCAACGGATCGCGGAGCTTAAGCAAGAGCGGTTGCGCGTCGAGGGGGAACTGGCCGCCCTCGAGGAGGCCCCTACCCCCATCTCACTGCATCCGGCAACGCTGGACCGCTACATCGAAACCGTCAATGCGCTTGCCGACACGATAGCAAGCCACGCAAGCGCGGAGGACGACCGCGGCCCCCTAGTCGCCGACTTTCAGGTCGCTTGTGCACAGCGTCATCGTCCACCCGAAAGGCCCTTGGGAAGCTTCGAGATCGAGGTCAAGGGAAAGCTAGCCGCATTGGTCGGCGGAGGGGTCTTTCCGGAGGCCCACCATAATAGTGGGTTGAGCGGCCCGAGACATAGGTGACACTTCGTACCGGACACATGGGTTACACTTTCCGCTTTTGTTCTGCGGGAGGTGTGGATGCCGTGGAAAGCGAGTTCGGTGATGGAAGAGCGCCTGCGTTTTGTGGCCCGGCTTCTGGATGGGGAAGCCATGACCGAGGTCTGCCGGGAGTTCGGCATATCCCGCAAGACCGGTTACAAGATTTTCGATCGCTACAAGGAACACGGGCTTGAGGCCCTGAGCGACCGCTCCAAACGGCCGGTCCGCTATGCCAACCAGTTGCCGGCTCAGATCGAGACCCTGATCGTCCAGCTCAAGCCCGAGAAGCCGCATTGGGGCGCGCGCAAGATCCGCGAGCTCCTGGTCCGGCGACTCGATGGCGATGTCCGGATTCCGGCCAAGAGCACGATCCACGCGGTGCTCGACCGCCACGGTCTGGTCAAACGCGGCGCCGGACCGCGCCATCGCGCGCGCGGCACACCGCTGTCGCAAGCGGTGGCTCCCAATGATCTCTGGTGCGCCGACTTCAAGGGCGAGTTCAAACTCGGCAATGGCCGCTACTGCTTTCCCTTGACGGTCAGCGATCATGCCTCGCGCTTCTTGTTGCTTTGCGAGGCGCTGGATTCGACCCGCGAAGATCCCGCCATTACCGTCTTCGAGCGCCTGTTCCATGAACGCGGGCTGCCGCGCGCCATTCGCTCCGATAACGGCGTCCCCTTTGCCAGTCCCAATGCCCTGTTCAATCTGTCCAAGCTTTCGGTCTGGTGGCTCAGGCTTGGCATTGCCATCGAGCGCATCAAGCCAGGCCATCCGCAGCAGAACGGTCGGCACGAACGCATGCATCTCACCCTCAAAAAGGAGGCGACCAGGCCGCCAGGCTCCAACAGCCTGCAGCAGCAGGAACGCTTCGATGCCTTCCTGCGCGAGTTCAACACCGAGCGCCCGCATGAAGCGCTCAACATGAAGTGCCCCGCCGAGTTCTACACAGCCTCACCGCGTCCCTATAGCGGCCTGCCGGAGCTGACCTACCCCTTCCACGATCGCGACGTCCTCGTCACCAATTGCGGACGCCTCTGCCTGCATCGCAAGAAGATCAACATCTCTGTAGTACTGGCCGGTCAAAAGCTTGGAATCAAAGAGGTCGATGAAGGCATTTGGCTCGTCAGCTTCATGCACTACGATCTCGGATATTTCGACCTCGAGCAGAAGACCTTGCAACCCCTCGACAACCCGTTCGGCCCGAAGCCCGTCACCGATGCCTCAGCTCAGACCGCAACGCCCTGATCGAGACGCGCTGCTGTGCATTCCTGGCATGACAGGCCACTTGCTTGGCTCCGCTGTCGCGGTCAACCCCCGAAGCCCGAAGGGGCGCGGCACGCGCGGGGTTGACGGCGACAGCGCGAGCCAAGCAACAATGATACGCCATAGGATGCGCCACGATGGAACGCTGGCAGATCGCATCCGATCGGCATCCAACTGAAGCGACCTTGGAGTAAACGACCGTGAAACCCCGCGACAACCCGATCGGCACGAGGTTGTCACCCATGTCTTAGGTACGATCTGTTACCTATGTCTCCGGTCTGGACAGGGTCATACGTGGTAGCGGGGGAGGGACTCGAACCCTCGACCCAGGATTATGATTCCCGTAGTTTGAGAAATTTGCCTGGACAGTTCGCGTAAGCGCCGGGTGCCCGAGCCTAGAAGATAGTCAAGTCGGTAGGACCGACCGTTTAGCGCTCTCGCTCCTGCAGTCTAGCACGTTCACTGCTCTGGCTTCGTTTAGCTTCCTCCTTATCATGTCCTGACTGTTCATGGCGGTCGCGGACGGGCTCCCTGACTGTCGCCCTTGCAAACGAACGACCGTTTTCGAGATGGTGCGCGATCCGCTCCTTGGCGAACGCCATAATGCTCTGGCGAGCATTCTCATCGTTTGGTAGAGCCCGTTCGACAAGCTTGTTGATGACGACCATCTGGGATTGTGCCGCGAGCAGGTCGGAATCGCGCCCCGCTTGCGGTCGATCTGCACGGCGCTCCTCCACGGTCACATTCCACATGTCGCGCCACATCTGGCGCCGTTCAATGCTAGCGATTCCTGTGACATCGTCCATGACTTTGATTGCCCTGATGACGGGTTCGACGCCATCCTTTCGCAGAGAGATGTGGTCGCCAGGTCTGGCGCCACTGTCTGCGACGTCGTTTACAACGCCGGCGCCCCAGATCTCATGTCGCCGGCCATCGTCCAGTTCGATGGCTACATAGGTTGACGGCTCCGCGTCGGGGCGGTTGCGGTAGGTGCCATAACCGACCTCCATCAGACGTCCGGAAACGCCTTTCTCGGGGTCGAGCCTATCCGCCTGCGGTGACCTATCTGAGGCCGAGCGAGCCTCGACGTCGCTGGTCCGGGCGCGGGCTCGATCCCATGCGGCTCGTCGGTCAGCGAGCGCCCGGCGATCAAGCTCGCTTGGTTGATAGCCCTTCACATCCATCCCGCGCGCGCCAGCCTCGAGCCAGGCCTCGCGTCGGAACTCGACGGAGCCACGGACGTGAAGAGCCTCCCACCGGCGATGTTGTGCCACGCTGACCATGTCCCGGATCACCTCGGCGGCAACTATGCGGGTGACCAGGCGATCGTCAGTGGTCTTAAAAGCAAGGTATTCTTTTCGCGCATCGGCATAGAGCCGCGCTTCGCGGCCAGATCCATCCTTTTCGGATTCACTAGCCACCACGTAATATTTCCGACGGATACGGTCCGGAAACGCAGTATCGGTAACCTCTGCGGATGAAGACTTTTTGGGGGCTGTTGCTAGGGACTCGTCTCCCTTTTCACGGGCGGAAGCGCGCCCCGCGCGACGTTGCCGCTCCAGGCTGAATTCCACGCTGGCCTCATGCCTGTCGTTCATGCTGCTCACCCTTCTGCTTGCGGCCGGTCCGCCGCGTCGGCGGAATGACCTGAGCGTCGATGTAGTTCAGGGTCCAGGCTTTCAGGTCGGCTTCAGACAGGCCTTCGAGGTCGACATCCACGTTACCGAAATCGAAACTGGCGCCTGCGGGAATCGTGGAGGGATCGGCCACCTCCTCATCGGTCATGGGCCGAGCTCGCAGCATGACGCGCAACTCGGCAACCTCGGAGCGCAGCTCCTTGATCTCGGCGTCGAGCAGGGCATTTGAGCGCCCTTTGGGCAGTTCTAGGACAGGCGCCGGCAGCAAGCGCTGCAGAAAGGACTTGTCTTCGTAATAGACGATCTTGTCGGCGATGATGGGCGGAATGCCCGTGCCGAGAATGAAGGCTTTGGATTTCGGAAGAAGCTTGAGCTCTTGCGGCAGCATCAGGGCGCGACGATGCTCGGACACCGTCTCGCTAATCGCCCGCATCGCCAGCCCTTTTGGTCCGCTACGACTGCGGGCGTTCACAGTCTCGTAGCCGATGCGCTCCGAGAGCTCATTTGCCACGTCCTGCTCCTTCGGCGCAAATACGACCTCGACGGCGTGGTTGGTCATGAAGTTGCGCGCGGCATCGATTCCGTAGATCGCGCGTAGCTGCGCCGGGCTCTGCACCACCGTGAGAAGGCGGATGCCGTACCCGGCGACAAAGGCGACCGACTTTGCCAGCACATTGACATTGCCCAGCGCCGGAAATTCGTCCAGCAAGAGCAGCACCTTGCGAGCGAGTTTGGGATTTTGTTCGGGGAGCTCGCGGGTGTTGAGATCGACCACCTGCTGGAAAAACAGATTCAGGAGCGGCGCCATGCGGTCAAGATTGTCGGGTGTCACCCCGAGATAGATCGACATGGGCTGCTGCCTCAGCTGCCGCAGATCGAAGTCATTGGTCGAGGTTGCTGCGTCGATGCGCGGATTGAGCCAGAGGCCAAGCCGTGCCGTTACGGTCTTGCGGACCGAGTTCAACGTGTTCTCGGAAGCGGCAAGGAAATCGTTCAGTGCAGTAATGCAGTGCCGCGACAGCGGGGAAGGACCCGCTTTGCGATCGCTGATGGTCTTGTCGAAGTGGGCTTTGAGATCCTGAGTCGCCGATAGCTGGCGCAGGATCTCGCCGATCGTCAGTGGCAAGCCCGGCGTTTCCGCGACATAACTGCCAATCGCGACAAAGGACGAACGAGCCGCCTCGAACCAAAAGGGATCACCGCGGCTCTCGGCCGGAAACAGCATCACCGCGATGCGCTGCAGATCGTCATAGAGGTCGGTGGGGTCGCTGCGCACATAGCCCAGGGGATTGTAGCGTGCGGTGCGACCATTCTCGTCGAGGGGATCGAACAGATGGACTTCCTGCCCGTGGGCGGCGCGAAAGCCCGCCGAACGATCCCAGTTCTCTTTCTTGACGTCGAGGACAACGACCGAATCCGGCCAATTAAGCAAGTTCGGAATCACGTAGCCGACGCCCTTCCCCGCGCGGGTTGGGGCGTAGAGGAGAACGTGTTCCGATCCGCCGAAGCAGAGCATCTTTCCATCTTTGCGGCCGAGCAGCAGACCCTCCTTCGATCGCAGGCCTGCGGCCTTGATTTCGCGCTCGGAGGCGAAACGGGCTTTGCCGTGAAGCGGAGGCGGACGGTGCCGGAGGATGGCGCCGAGCAGGCCAAAGACCACGATCAGTCCGGCGAGGGTCGACAGTGTCAGCCAGCGGTCGAAGCGTGGGTCAGCGCCGTAGCGCGGCCAACCTGTGGCGATCTCCGACCAGTGAAAGCCGCCATCGTGAAGCCTGAGCCCAAGCAGCAGAACGTTTGAGGCAACCAGAAGGAAGACTGCGGCGGCCCCGAACGCAAGCCCCGTACCCTGTGCCGCCTTAACGGGCGTGGTCGCGTTTGCGAACGGGATCATAGTAGATTTCCGAGATGCGGTAGCGGCCGTTCCGCTTCTGCATCTGAACGACGACGTCGACCAGGTGCAGCAAGAGCGAACGGATGTCGTCGCGGTGAAGGTCCCGTCCTTCCGCACTCTCCTTGACCAGCAAGGTCATTTGCTCAAAGGCAAGGCGGGCGCTGTCGGCGTGAACCGTCGTGATTGATCCCGGGTGCCCGGAATTCACGTTCCTGAGATAAAAGAAGGCCGTGCCGTCGCGCAGCTCCTGAAGCAGGATGCGGTCAGGCCGCATGCGCAATGATGACTCCAGCAGTTCGCGAGGGCCGATTTTGGCCATACCTTGTCCATCTTTGGCATAGAGTAGCCGGACGCAATTTTGATGCGGAATGATCAGCTCGGCGGTGTCTTCAATGGTGATCAGCCGCTCATGTGGCGGGATCGCCGCAATCAGTGCCTTGGACAGAGTGGTTTTGCCCGAACCCGTCGCCCCCGAGATCAGGATATTGCGGCGGGTACGCACCGCAAGCTCGAGGAACTCGCGCCAGTGGCCGACTTCTTTCAGGGCGAGCAGTCGATGCTCGTCGGCGTCCAGCTCGTCGGTCGCGGAGCGGACCTCATCGAACAGCCTTACCCGCTCCAGAGCGTCCAGGTTCATCGTCAGCGTTGACGGTTTGCGGATCGTGAGGCTGATTATGCCCGCGGGAACCGCGGGCGGCACCACGATTTGACAGCGCTCCTCGCCGATGAGGCTGGTAGAGACCACAGGGTAGTCCGGTCCGATGTCCTGGCGGGTGTGACCGGCGGCCGCGGTCGCAAGATGCGAGAGGTAAGTTTGCGTGAGGGCTGCGGCTTCATGCCTGGTCCAACCGCCGGGCCCTTCCACGAAAATCTCGCCCGGGCGGTTGACGACGATTTCAGTGAGGGTGTCGTCTGCCAGGTATGGCGCCAGTGGCTCGAGGTAGCGCGCCAGCACCAGGCGACCGCCATCCCGTTCGATCGACGTGGCTGTGGTCATTTCGTCACCATTGCCGGTCCGATGAGGCCTCCGGGGAGGGTGCGGTCGAGAATCTGGGTGCGGCTTTCGACCCGTTTGAGTTGGTAGACCGACGAGAAATCCAGGTCGCGCGCGACAAAGATGTTCACGAGCTCGCCCTGATTCTTACTCAGCGTCGGCGGGATGTTGATGGACTGCTCGACGGCAATGCCAGCGGCGGTGTTGGTCGCACCAGCCGTGTTGTTGATCTGGATCGAGCCGTCTTGCAGCTGCTGGCGTCCGATCGAAGAGGCATCGCCGACGATTGACAACAATAGCGCCGAGCCGAAGCGCTCCCAGAAGTGCGTGTCGATGTCGCCGTCGAACCCTGCGCGACCGAGGGCATCCGTAGCGGGCGAGGCCAGCGCCACGATGACACCCGTCGGTGTCTTGGCGCGAGCCCATAGCACAAACATCCGTTTGGAGCCGCGCCGGACATTGCCGCGGTATTCGCCAACGACTTGCGTGCCCTTTTCCATGAGCACAACGTTGCCGGAATCCGACATCACGTCGCGTAGCACGACGCAGGAGACGAAGCCGGCGACATCCGACGACATTGCGGTTTCGAGCACGCAAGGGATTGACGTGCCCTGGGTAACCAGAAGATTGCGATTGGGCAGCCGCGCCGCCCGCACGCCTTCGATGGGCGTGGGTTTGAGTTTGTCGGCAAGCTCGTTGCGAGGCTCGGCCCGCCCAAAATCGTAGGGATCAACAGGCACTCCTCCAGTCGTGACTTCACGGGACGGACGTCCCGATGTGACTGGCCGGTTGTAGGCCAGCACCGGCGCGCGCCGCGCGCTTTCGAGCATTTGGTCCGTCGCGGGCGCAGGCGCTGTCGGAGCGGCTGAGATAGGTGCGACCGGAATGGATGCCGTGGTGACCGGCGCAGCGGGTGTTTCCGCGGCTGGCTCGAAGGCCGCCGCCTGGCGGATCATGAGCTTGCGCGCGGACTCGCCCACCGGCTTGTCGCTTTTCCAGGTTCCCCAAATGATCAGAAAAGCGAATGCGGTGAGCGCGAGCGCGCCGAAGCCGCGCTTGAGCATCGCTGTTCGACCATTGTCCCCTCCTCCCACCGGAGTAATTCCGCGCTCTCCGGCAAGCGTCTCATTCTCCATCTCGGTCATGTTGCGCCTGCCTATTGTGCCTTAAGGGTTGGAGATGGCCTCTTCGGCCGCCGCTCGACCGAGGGGCTTGTGGTGTTGGTGCCGGGATTGACACCGACAGCGTCGAAAGCTTCGTTGAAGATGCAGAGCACGATGTCGCCCTTACGCAGCCGAAACTCGCGGGCCGTGGCGTGGACCACCACGAGCTCGCCACGAACATCCTTGGGCACCAGACTTTCAGAGCCGTCCGAGTTGATCAGATAGATCGCTGGGATCTCGCGATTGCCAGCGAAGCGAAAGGTCGTTTCTTTGCCGTCATCGAAGACGGCTTCGGGTTCGAGGTCGACCGACCCTTGGGCGGAAAAGCGCCAGTTGCGGGCGCCGTAGGCATGATGCAGGTCAAAGGTCTGATCGATCAGCGCGCCTTCCCGCTCGGCGCCCCGGGCGGCCGCCTCGATGCGGCGTCGCTCGATCTCGTCGCCGGGGTAGGCAAAACGCACGACAAAGTAGCTGTCCGCAAGCGTGGTCTCGGCGATCGACAATTCAAATTGATAGGAGCGCTTGCGTCCGTCGGGCCGGGTGGTGACGACCTGCAGATTGGTCGGCGGATGTTTTTCGCGCGGCTTGAGGAACAGGATCGAGCCTGCAGGTGCAACCTCCCATGCGATGGCGTCGCCGATGGCAACATGCGCGATCTCCTCATCATCGGCAAACACGACCTGGGTCGAGGCACGAATGACGCCGTTCAGGCGGACCACGTTGGTTGGATCATAGGTTACAGTGCGCACGCGCGCATCGTGTTGACCGGGGGCTGGCTGCTGCAGCGCCAGCACGGGCCCGGCAAATCCGAGAGCCAAAGAGATCAAAAGGGCGAAGCGCTTCATGGCACGACCTCCGGATCGGCGCGATATTCCGACACCAGAAAGCCGAGCGGATTGATCAGACGGTCGGCCGACGACATCGGTGCGTTGGCGTAGGAGAAGGTCAGGGTCGAGACCCAATGCGTCACATGGGTTTCCTCGCCCTTGCGGCTCTCTTTCATGAACCGCACAGACGCGACGTTGTCGGCCAGCAGCGAGATCGCTTTGATCCGGACCGTGGCAACGCCAAAGCGGCCCTGAACGACCTGCGGGCTCTCCGGATTGGAGCCGCGGTACCAGGCTGCGAAACGGGCCTGTTCGCCCTGCCCCGAAAGCAGCGAAATCGTCCGGAAATTGGTCTCAGCTTCCGGGTAGCTGTAACCCTCACGCGCGCGGACATACCGTCCGAGGAAATACTTGGTGACGGCTTCGTCGTAGCGCGCAGGCGTCGAATTAAGGGCCGAGATGGTGTCAACAATACCGGTGGAATTGTCAACGCGGATGACGAATGGCTCGACCGTCTTCAACGGCGCCAGCGCTGCGACCGCACCGACAGAGGCCACCGCCAAGGCGCAGGCGCCAGCAGCAACCACCCACGCTGTTCGCCGCGAGCGATGGGCCGACAACAACAGGTCCTGTTCCCATCGCCGCGCATTCTCGAAATAGCTCTTTAGATCATCCTGCCGAACCATCTCACGCCTCCTTCCCGCAGGCGCGATACGAGGCTGCAATGTTGTCCCAGCGTCCGAATGCGGCGAGATGGATCGATGTTGCGGAAGAGTTGCCCTCACCCTTCCGGATGATGGGTGCGGATGGCTCAGCCGGCGGCACGGGTGTCGCTGACGGCGCGCCGGACTCCCAATCCCACAAGGAACGATTCAGCGGTCGTCGGGCCAAGCCGTCACAAGACGGCGGCCCCTTTGACCAGTTCGCGCAGCCCCCTAGCTGCCATGCGATGACACAAATGATGAATAGTCGACGCCACATCGTTCTGATGCCCCTGTCTTTCTCGTCGCCTGATGCCGGCGATCTTTGCCTACGTTGCCGAAGTCCCCTGGGATTGCGCGCGCCGGATGCTGCCGCCCTGACGGCTGGCTCTGAGTGCAGCAAGGCCTTGGCCGGCCGACCAGCGCGCGCCGGCATAGGCGCCGCCGGCGGCCGCCGTGGCATTGGCAATCATGGGGCTGGTGACCAGCCGGCTTGCCAGCGACGCCCCTCCCCCCGCGAGACCGCCTGCGATGACCGGCAATTGAAGTGCGATATATCCGGACAGACCGAGCACCGCGCTGATCGCGACTGCGGCTACGACCAACTCGCCCGCCGTTCCCGCGTTGGCCGCGAACCTGTCGATGAAGCCGCTGACGGTGGACAGCATCAGCCCAACGAGAGCGACCACCAGGACCAGCAGGATCACGAAATTGGCTACCTGACGAAGCCAGGCCTCCGTAAACGGGCGCGTTGCCTCGAATAGCCCGAGCGCAATGAAGATCGGGCCAAGCGCGATGACGACACCAAGCCCCACTTTGGCGTAGAGCAGAATGGCAAATTGCAGGAACGATCCCACAGCGACAAAGACCAGCAGAATAGCTGCAATCAGTGCGGGGGTGATGTTAGTCAAGCCGGCCTGCTTATAGATGCGGTTCGCAACATCAATTCCCTTTGAGAGGAGCTGATCGAACGGCGCTCCAGAACTGGTATTCAGTCCAGTGCCTGCCAGCGCATTGCCGATTTCTTTTGGCAAGGAATCGAAGAACAATCCCGTGACGTAGTGTTGGAACTCACTCGCATTCGTCGCTAACAGCACGACGACTACGATCCGCATCGCCCGCCAGGCAAATTCCATGATCGGCTCCGAGATGGCGCCGCGCATGACGGCAAAACCATATAGGATAACATAGAGCGTCACGGCCGTCCGAAGTGGACCATCGATATAGGAAGCTAGATTCGAGACCGAGGTCGACACGAAAGCCGTGATTGGCTGCTCGAACTCCTTCAGGAAACTATCGAAGACGTTTATGGCCACGCGGGGAATCCTTACTTGAGAGCGTTTTCCATCTCTTGGACGGTGATTTGGTTGCGGGCCTCATTTGCATTGATGCAATTTGGCGTCTTCTCCAGTTCTCCGGGATTGTCGCCGCACCCCCTGAGAGCCGCCGCAAGCTCGTCCCGATGATCAAGGAACCAGCCTACGGTTTTGCTCTGGTGGCCCTTGTCGGCCTCGCTGCAACCAGCAAGAGCTGCAGCGGCGGTGAAAAGAAGAATTGAAAGTCTCGTCTTCATTGCAGGGCTGCCTCCATTTCGTCGATCAGCTGTTCCTGTTTCTCCCGTTCCCGCTGACCGTCCATGTCCGTGCGAGCCTGCTGGATCATTGCCAGACCCTGCATTCGGAGGACGTCGTTTTGCAGCAGCGCCTGTTCGGCCTGCAGCCGCGCTGATAGATCAAGGATCTCCTTGGCGTCGGTCGCCGAGCTGATCCGCGCTCTGAGCTCCTCAAGAGCATCGATACGCTGCGAGGCGGTGTCATAGACCGCTTGGCCCATGGAGTGCTTCGCGCCGGTCTGCCGGGCAATCCGGTCGAGCTCGCTCTGGTAGTACGAGTTGCCGCTGTTGCCGGCATACGCGCGGTTCTGCGAAAGATAATGGTTGATCGCGTCGGCGAAGTTGCCGCCACCCTGCCCAGCGACGAGACGTTCGATATCGGAGAACTGTTGGGGCAGCACTTTCCGGAACTGTGGCGTGTTCAGGAGCGCGCCGATGTCATTGGCGTTTGTTCGCTTGTTGAAGCTGTCATAGAGTTGTTTGGCCTGACTCAATTGATCCTGCGCGACCTTAAGCTGCGACGTCAGTGTGTCGACCTGCTTCTTCAGCTCAGTCAGCTGCTCAAACTGGCGCGCATACACGCTCGGATCGAATACGATCTCGGCCCCTGCAGGCAAGGGTATCAGGAGGGTCATCACTGATAGGGAGGCAAGAACAGCCGGCATACGTCGAACCATCATTGGGCTTTCCTCCGCTCCGCGTGAAACACCGGCAGCCATTGTGCAGGGTCGTCGCCGACCTGCTTGCGAATGCGGTCAAGTAGCTCGACCGTTTCCGTGCGCCCGGAAAGGACGGCGAGCGCGTCGTCGAACCCGCTGAGGTCGAGTTCCGCCACCACCGAGTTATGGCCTTGCTTGATCAGGAAGCGCCGGCTTTCAGGGGAGAGCTCTTCCTTGATCAGGCGGAATTCCGTGTCGGTCAGGTGGAAGCCGTCGACATAGTCCGAGCGCGTTCCCCGCGCGTTCGGCAGGAAGATCTGGGTCGGGCATTGTTCGACAATGGTGTGCGCGATCGGCGTGGCGAGCGCGTCGCGTGGCGACTGCGTGCCGAACACCATGACGCCGTTCTGCTTGCGGATGGTCTTGAGCTTGTTGTTGGCGAGATCGCGAAACGCTTCGTCTCCAAGCGCTTTCCAGAACTCGTCGATGTCGATGATCAGGCGCCGGCCGTCGATCAACCGCTCCACGCGATGGAACAGGTACATCATCAGCGGCGTGCGCACCGTCGGATGATCCAGGAGGTCGGTCATGTCGAAACCAATGAACCGGGCATCTAAGCCGATGGCGTCGTGGTCGCCATCGAGAACCCAGCCGAACGGAGCGCCCCGGCACCATCGCTCGAGCCGCGCGCCAATGCCGTCGCGGTCCTGTTGGCCGAGAAATGCCCGCAGCGTCCCGAACGATCGCTCCGACTGCCGCAGCTGACCGAGCGCTCGCAATCCGGAATCGATGCGTTCCTCTTCGATCACGGTCAACGGGCGGTCGTCCGGGGTGACGAGTTTCCGGATCAGTTCGCCCAGGAAGGAAAGATTCGCGGGCGTCAGCTCCAGCGCCTTGAGCGGCGCGCAGCCGGTCGGGACGCCGTTCTGGAGCGTCAGATAGGTACCACCGGCCGCACGCACGAAAATCTCGGCGCCACGGTCCTTGTCAAAGAAGACGTAGGACGCGCCAAGCCGCTCGGCCTGCGTCAGCAGGAAGTTCTGTACGACCGTCTTGCCAGACCCCGAGGGGCCGCAGATGAAGGTGTTGCCGAGGTCGCCGTGATGAAAAGAAAAGTAGAAAGGCGAGCCGGACGCGGTCTTGAGCATTGCCACCGCCGGGCCCCAGTGGTTACCCGCAGGCTTCCCTGTGGGATAGGTGTGGAACGGAGAGAATGCCGCGAAATTTCGCGAGTTGATCGCACCCGTGCGTGCCCGATATTTGAATAAGCCAGGAAGCTGGGCCCAATAGGCTGCTTCGAGTCCAAGGTCCTCTCTTGCGACCACGGCACCGGCATCGGCCAGCGCGCGCCGCGCCACGCTCATGTGGTCCTGCAGCTGCGAAGGCGTATCGGCGTAGACCAGGAGCGAGAGGTGATGGTCTCCGAGCACGAACCGGTTGGATTCGAGATCGTCGAGCGCGTCAGAAAGCTCGTCGATCTGTGAGGCTGCCGGATCCTGGGCCGAGACCAACTGGTTCTGCTTGCGCGTCAGCACCGTCTTGGCGTCCGACTTTGCAAGAAACGCGAACGATTGTGTAACGATCAGCTCAAACGGCGCCGAAAGCAGCGCGTTCAGCAGGCCAGGCTTGGTGGACGCCGGATATTCCTTCAGCCCGAACATGCCAGCAAAGCGCGATCCGCCGGCGCCGCGGATCTCGAGCGCTTCGCGGCCGAAGATGACACGGTTTGAATAGAGCGCGGGGCCGACCGGCCCTTGCGGCAAGGGCATCGCCATCCATTCCCCGGAGGCGAGAGCGTGGAGCAGCTCCATCGGTTCTGAGAAGGCGATGCCGCCGCGCTCGACCAATCCGACCGCACGGGCGCCGTAACGGTCGAGGGCTGCAACGATGTCTCGTGTTGTGTCGTCAAGCCGCTTCAGGGATCCGCTGTCGACTTCGGCGGCATTCGCGGCACTTCGGCCAAGCCGCCGAAAGAATGCGGCAGCCGTGTCCGTCGCGGCACGGCCGGGATGCCAAACCAGGGTCAGATAGAGATCGTTGCGAAACAGCGCTTCCTTGCAAAGTCGTTCGCGAAATTGGGCGTCAAGCGCCGCTGCAAAGGTCGACCGGAAGGTACCGTCCGGATAGATGGACGTCCGGCGGCGCACCAGGTGGCTCCAGAGCGCGAGCTGCGGATCTGCAACGTTGCGCAGGGTCAGATTCAGCTTGCTGTGGAGATCGTTCAGATCTGATGTCTCGGCCGTCTCGAACGAGGTGCCGTCAATTTTGATGACCGTCAGCAGGGCTCGGGTTGTAAGGCTAATGACCGTGTTGGTGACATGCCGGCCGAACGGCAGGTAGACGTCGGGCTCGATCTCCCGAGTTTTCAGCGCCCTGTTACGCATAACCGAGGTCCCTTGTTCGATATCGCCGCAGGAGTTTGAGCGGCGTGCACGACGAGCCGCCCCAGAATGCGCCGTTGCGCGCGCGTCCTCGGGTTTCGATCCAGGCAAGCAGGATCCGGAACATGTTGGGGTCGTGCCGGCAGATGATGCGGCAAAGCCCATGGATCGGAATTGCGACCAGGCCGTAGACCATGCTCCCGGCCACCAGGAACAGGATGCAGGAGAACATCACGTTGAGCGCCATGGCTTCCATGGTGACGCCGGCGACCATGGCGGGACGCGTACAGGCGAGGAACAAGGTGTCCTCGGTGAGACGCGGGGCCTCGATCATCAATGGCCCCCGGTCAAGGTCGAGACCACCTCGGAGGCGCCGAACGTGATGGCGACGCCGAGCACGACATAGGCGGCCTTGCGCAGATCGAGATAGCCGAACATCCAGGCGATGCCGACGATGATGACCGCCAGCGTTGCCAGCAGACGAGCGACGTTGCCGGTCAGCATGTTGACGATGTTCTGCAGCACGCCTTCGATGTTCGCGGTCTGCGCCAGCGCCGGCTCAACCAAGGCGATGCTGAGCACGGCCCCCATGCAAAGAAGGGCAGCGGAGTGTTTGAGAGGAGAAGTCATGGCATGGCTCCGATTGGCACCGCAGCCGGACCCAGCCCGGACCACGGTATTGAGTTGAGGTGGAAAAACGACGTTTTCTCATCGTTCGTAGACGAAGGCTGACGTGCCCCGTCCCGAGCGATAGACGTCCCAGCGCGGGTGCTCACTGGCGGACGCTGCGGGTGGATTGATTGTCGTATCGCCGTTGGGGCGGTCACGGCCGGTGGTCGCCATCGGCTGGGCGAGAGGCTCTGAGGCTCGGCTGGGAGCCTTGGACGCGAAGCTCGCGACAACCTTGGCAATCGCCTGGTCGCGATCTGCGCTTTTCACGCTTGCCGCTTGCAGTCGCGCATCGAACAATCTGCCAAGGCCGGCAATGTGCTGGCACGCATCGAAGGTGGTGGCAGCCGTCAGCCCGGCCTTCTTCGTCTCCTCAGCATCGAGCTGGGCGAGACCGGTTCGGACCTGCTGGCCGCTAGCGATGGCCTCGGTTGCGAGCTGGATGGCTTCGTCACGGTCGGTCGCCTGAATCGGAATCGGTTTGCGCCCTTCGATCGTGATGAGCAGCGGCTCGAACGAGCTCGCCTGCCGGACGATGGCCGTCAGCGGCCGAGCCATTGCGGTCGGGGCGCATCGTTCGACCAGAGCCGCGAATGCAGCGGGATCCATGCTGAGAGCCTTTTTGTCAGGAACTGGGGACGTTCGATGTTAGGCCGCGATCGCCAGGCTCGGAGGCGTCTCAATTGCACACCCCGAAATCTGTCCGGCCGCTCGGATCGCGCCGAGGGCCTCATTGGTGATCCGCAACAAACCGGCTACGGCTTTGGTCGAGCCGATTTGACGGGGCATGCCGAGGCGATCGAGGTGCCATCCGGCCCGACGGAGGATGCGTTCCATGCGCAGATCTGTGACAGTTGCGATGGCTTGAAGACCGCGCTGCTGCGCCCATTCGACCATGGCGGCAAACAACAGGAACGTCGCTTTGCGAAGCCCATTCTCCGCCGTTGCTGCAACAGTCTTTGTGTCAACGCAAAAGCGCGAGCTCTCCCAAATCCTGACAGCTTTCGGCGCTGGGTTGCCATTCAGCAACACCGGGAACGTATCGGCAAGCATGTTGCGACCAGTGGTCGGCAGCAAGCGAACACAACCAACAACGTCGTTCTGCTCCAGAGCCAGGAGATAAGTGGGCTTGAGGGTGTCGTACTGATCGATCTCTAATCCGTTGGAAACAGAGACGTCCCAGTCGAGCCGTTCCTTGAAGACGCGCCCTCGCAGGCGATGCATTCCCAGCGTTAGCTCGGAGTCGTGCAGGAGTGCCGCACGGCTACGTACAATGACCTTCATTCTTAACCTCTAACTTACGAATCACAGCTTCGAGATCAAGAAAGCAGCCACCGTCACGGCGTTGCGCTGTCAGTTCTGACAGGGGGATGTTTGGAATCGTTCTTGCCGCAAAGCTGCCGCAACGTCGCACTAAACGCCTGCACGTGGAACGCGAATCGCCAGAAGTTTCGCGTTGTTGGAACTAAGAAGCGACTGAAGTGGCGCAATGAAAGATGTCAAAAGAGCATATGATGAATTCGTCGATTGTCTTCACACTGCCCAAACAGAAGATGATTTTCGACGTGTTGCGGAGCGAGCCGCGCATGCTTTGGGGTTCCGGTGGTTCGCTTATTTTGGGCAGCGCGCGAATGGCCCCAATCTGATCTCATCCTATCCGACAAGTTGGACCAGCCACTATTTTCGGGAGGGCTATCACAACATCGATCCCGTTCTTCAGGAGCCGCGAAATGCGAGCCGAGTATTCCTGTGGGATGGGCGAGAGGCGCGAAGCGCAAGATCGCCGAAAGAGCGCCGTCTGTTTGACGATGCACTAAGTTTCAAAATCAGGACCGGCCTGACGGTTCGCATTCCCTCCAGTCAGAACCAGTTCGCGGCGTTTACGCTGGCGGTCGACGAGCGCAGCCTGGGACTTGATCGTTTCATTAAGGCCTCGCAAGAGATGTTGGAAATGGTAGGTCTCACCTATCATGCGCATGTGAGTGCCAGGATTGGACGCACCTCGGCGGCAGGCGAGATCGTTTGCCCTCTGACTCAACGCGAGCGGCAGTGTCTCGCCTGGATCTCCGATGGCAAGACGATGCAGGATATTGCCCAGCTCCTTGGTGTTAGCTCGCGAGGTGTGAAGTTTCATCTAGACAACGCTAGGCGCAATCTTGCTGCATTGACCCTTCCGCACGCTGTGGCGCTCGCGTTTCGGCAGGGATTGCTCCCGTAATGCGAAAAACAGCTGTCCAGCTTGTAAGAAGTTCCAAGATCGACGGTTCAAGCAGGATCCTAGGTCAGGCGGTTGCATTCAGGGCGCGGGGTTCTTTGGAACATAACCACGGCGCTTTTTGCGGACGAGCCAAGTCTCGAGCGCTTCGACGGCCTGGACCCTCCCTGCAAACAGATCCATCCGCCGGCGGCCGCGTTGGCCGAGACGCCCCCATTCGCGCACCAACGCCGTATCACCGAACAGAGTCGGTTCGATCGTGAGGACATAGAACCTGGCCATATTGGAGGCCGGATCGCACCGTTGGAGCACGAGGTATGGCACCGTGAGTTCGGACATGCGTAAGAATCGCAACTGTCGAAACCACCGTCCAATTAATTTATCGAATCGATCAGGCCTTTCGATTCAGAAGTTTAATACCGGTCATGAAAGCCATTGAGGTGTTCGGCGATCGGTCTCAGAAAATCTATGGGCTGTTGTGCGCCACTGGCTGCGAAGAAAGCGGGCGTTGCCCTGCGGGCCGGGCTATTGGCTGCGCTGAAGCCCCGCAAGCGGGTCTTCACCCTTACGGGCTGCCATCCCTGACGCGAAGCGGCCCGAGTCCCCGAACAAGCCAACTGCCGAGCCTATCGGAACCCCGCGTATAAGCGTCGGACCTGAAACGCAAGCGATGCCTTCGGCCTCGAGGACATCGGACGGCAGCGGCAACTTCGCGGAACAACGTCGTGGCGGCCAAATCGAGTTCGCTCCGAACAAAATGACGGCGGTTGTTCTCGCAGTCAATCAGACCGACACTCCATACGCGGGCCGAACCATGTGCATTTGGCTCACACCCTGATCCTCTGGGCGCCTGCTCGTGGTCGCGCACTCTTTAAACTCGCGGCATAAAACTCGCGGCATACCTTACGGACCAGGCTATGCCTGGGCATCACCAACTCCCCGTCTTCATCGAGCGATCGATCAAAACCATTGCGGCGGCGATTGTTATCGATATCGTAAGCAATATATATTCTTCGCTAGCGCAAGCTGCGGCAACCCAAATCCCCACTTGTAGCGGAGGCTTGCTGCCTTCGATCCGGCCTTGTGCACAGGAAAGACTACATGAAACAAGCGCGGACGAAGATCAGGAGGGCTCCAAAACGGCCAGCGACCATGGCGGAAGTGGCGGCGCGTGCGGGCGTTTCCACCATGACCGTCTCACGCGCATTGAAAAGTGACGGCGCCGTCTCGGAGGAGACGCGAAGCAGGATCCTCGCAGCTGTTGAAGAGCTCGGCTATGTGCTCGACCTCTCCGCGGGCGCCTTATCGTCGAAGCGGACGGGGTTCGTCGCGGCACTGATCCCCTCCATCAACAATTCCAACTTTTCCGATACCGCACGAGGCATCACCGAGGCGATCGAAGGCCAGGGCCTCCAGATGCTGCTCGGCTACACCGACTACGACATGGACAAAGAAGAGCAGCTCGTGCGCGCGATGCTGACGCGCCGGCCCGACGGAATCATCGTCACCGACGGAAGGCACACGCCGAAGGCGCGCCGTATGCTGCAATCCGCCGGAATCCCAGTGGTCGAGACCTGGGACGTGCCGGCCGATCCGATCGATAATGTCGTCGGCTTCTCCAACGCCGAGGCTTCGCGCTCGCTTGTTCATCGGCTTTATCAGAAGGGCTATCGCAACATCGCCTTCATTGGCGGCGCAAGCCGGCGCGACACGCGCGGCGCCGACCGCCGTCTAGGCTACAAGCGCGCCGTCGAGGAGCTCGGCCTGCCTGTCGGACGCACCATCTCGTTCGGCAATCCCCCGATCTCGATGGAACAGGGCGGTGAGGCCATTGTCCATCTGATCACACAATGGCCTGATGTGGACGCCGCCGTTTGCGTCTCCGACCTGTCTGCGTTCGGCGCGATCATGGAATGCCACCGACGCGGCTGGTCGGTCCCCGGCAGGATCGCGGTGGCCGGCTTCGGCGACTTCGAGGTGTCGCGCTGCTCGTGGCCGCGGATCACGACCGTCGCGGTCGATTGCCGCAATATCGGTCTGGAGGCCGGCCGCATCATGCTTCGCGCCATCGATGACATTCGGGAAGACCGGCGGCCCGGGCCGGAGACATTGATCGTGCCGTTCGAGGTGATCGAGCGCGAAAGCACCTGAGCGCGGCTTGACAGCGGCGCCCAACCGGGTGCATGTTATCGATAACAATTATAGCGCCATAATGGATCGCGATGGCCAAGTGCTTGGTCGTCGGTTGCGAGATCTTCCCAACCGATTGCGACCCGCTGGCGATTTCGGGAGGAGAACTGGGGATGGCATCGGGTGCGCTGCGCTTCGATGGAATCGTCAAGTCGTTCGGCGGCACTCGTGCTCTCAAGGGTGTGAGCTTTGACGTCGGCCGAGGCGAAATCGTTGCCCTGCTCGGCGAAAATGGCGCCGGCAAATCGACTCTCATCAAGGTGCTCGGCGGTATCCATCGCCCGGACGCCGGAGCGGTGACGATCGCAGGCGAGCCTTATCATCATTCACCGGGCGGCCGCGCCGATCACCAGCCGGTCGCCTTTATCCACCAGGACCTTGGTCTCGTCGAATGGATGACGGTCGCCGAGAATGTCGGCCTCGCCCAGGGCTTTCCGAGAACCCGGCCGTTCGGCCTGATCGACTGGCGCGGTGCCGAGGCGCGCGCGACCAAGGCGCTCGCGCTGGTGGGTTGCGATATCGATCCGACCATGCGCGTATCGAGCTTGTCGCGCACCGAGAAGTCGCTCGTCGCGATCGCCCGTGCACTCGTCGTCAATTGCGATTTCCTGGTGCTGGACGAGCCGACGGCGAGCCTCCCGGCCGATGAGGTGGAGCGGCTGTTTGCGGCGCTGAGACGTCTGCGCGAACAGGGCGTTGGCATGATCTACGTGTCGCACCGGCTCGACGAGATCTTCCGCATTGCCGATCGCGTCGTCGTCCTGCGCGATGGCCAACTCGTCGGCGAGAAGGCGATCAGCGAAACTTCGCCCGAGGATCTGGTGCGACTGATCGTCGGCAGGCCCCTACTCGACATATTCGAGAAGGCCACCTCCCATTCTGGCAAGACCCGCGTCACCGTACGGGGATTGATCACGCCGAAGGCCGGGCCGGTCGATTTCGATGTGCGTGAAGGCGAACTCCTGGGGCTCGTGGGCTTGCGCGGCGCCGGCCAGGAAGAAGTCGGCCGCGCGCTGTTTGGCGCCGTAGCGCATCGGGGCGAGATCCTGATCGACGGCACAGCGCCGGACCTATCCAGCCCCGTGGCCGCCATGGGCAGTGGTATTGGACTGGTTGCCCGCGACCGAACGGAAGAGTCGATCGCAGCCTCCTTGTCGATCCGCGAAAATGTCTTCCTCAATCCAGGCGCCTCAGGGCGCGGCCTGTTCGACGTGCTCGCGCCGCGGCGCGAAGCGGAAGCGGCGGTCAAGCTCGGCGCCTTGGTTGGCTTGCGGCCCAATGATCCGCATCTGGCCATCGAAGGACTCTCGGGCGGCAACCAGCAGAAGGTCGTCGTCGGCCGCTGGCTCGCGACCGGACGCAAGCTAATGGTGGCCGAAGACCCGACAGCGGGCGTCGACGTCGGCGCCAAGGCGGAGATCTATCGACTCATCGGCCGGGCCATCGCCGACGGGCTCGCAGTCATCGTCGTCTCCACCGATTTCGAGGAGGTCGCGCACATCTGCCACCGCGCGCTCGTCTTCAACCGCGGGCGCATCATCACCGAAATCGCCGGCGACGCTTTGACGACGGAAGCCCTGATCACCGCAGCCTCGGCCTCCGAAGCCGCGTAACGGACAATTCGCACGGGGCCGACGCAAGGCGCCCGCCGGGAGGGACGCATGGGAATGAATTCGATCGAGTCGAATGCACTGGAGCCGACGCGCGCCGATCTCGCCGGCGCCTCGCCGGCGCAGAAGATCTCGCGTCTCCTGCCGGTTTACGGGCTGCCGATCATCACGGTCGCGCTGATCGCGCTGTTCTCGATCCTGTTGCCGAACACGTTTCCGACGCTTCTCAATCTGCGCTCGATCGTTTCCGACAAGTCGATCATTGCCATGCTCTCGCTTGCGGCGATGATCCCGATGGCCGCCGGCAAGATCGACCTCACGGTCGGCTATGGCATCGTGCTCTGGCATATCCTCGTGATCAGCCTGCAAACCGCCTTCGGCCTGCCCTGGCCGGTCGCGGTGCTCGTCGTGATCTGTCTCGGCGCATTTACCGGCCTTCTCAATGGTCTGCTGGTCGAGGTCGCACGCATCGACAGCTTCATCGCCACACTCGGCACCGGCACGGTACTCTATGCGCTGGCGCTTTGGCACACCGGCGGCCGGCAGGTCGTCGCGATGCTGCCGGATGGCTTCCTCGCCCTCAATGGCACAATGGTTTTCGGCCTGCCGATCACGGGCTTCTATGTGCTCGTCCTGGCGGTAGCGATGTGGTTGATGCTCGAATATCTGCCGATCGGACGCTACATCTACGCCATCGGCGCCAACCCGAAGACAGCCGCGCTCAACGGCATTCCGGTGCAGCGCTTCACGGTCGGTGCCTTCATGGCCTCCGGAATCCTCACCGCAGTCACCGGCGTCCTGCTCGCCTCGAAGCTGCGCATCGGCCAGGCCAGCGTCGGCCTCGAATATCTCTTGCCCGCGCTGGTCGGCGCCTTCCTGGGTTCGACAACGATCAAGCCCGGTCGCGTCAACGTCTGGGGCACCATCATCGGCGTGGCCGTGCTCGCGGTCGGTATTGCCGGCATCCAGCAATTCGGCGGTTCATTCTGGGTCGAACCGCTCTTCAACGGCCTGACGCTGCTCGCCGCGATCGGCATGGCCGGCTACGCGCAGAGAAGGCGCGGTGCCGTTGCCGAGGTCCCGGCCGGCGCACCCGATCGCAAGGCTTGAAACACCATCGATGAAGTTCGTGGCCGGCGACGAGCCGGTCACAACGGAAAGTCCGCCGGAGGCCCGGCGAAACAGAAACGGCATCACACCAAGGAGAACGCTCTATGTTGCATTCGATGATACGAACCGGCGCCGTCGTTGCCGGGCTCGCGCTCGGTCTCACGTCGGCTCACGCCGACCCGCTCGCGGACGCCAAGACCTTCGTCGACAAATATGCGTCCAAGGTCGACAAGTGGGATGGTCCGACCACAGCTCCGAAGATCGCCAAGGGCAAGACCATCGTCGTGCTCGCGTCCGACATGAAGAACGGCGGCGTGCTCGGCGTCACCAAGGGCATCGAGGAAGCCGCCAAGGCCGCCGGCTGGACCGTGCGCACGCTCGACGGCGCCGGCTCGGTCTCTGGCCGCACCGCCGCCTTCGGCCAAGCCATGACGCTCAAGCCAGATGGCCTCGTCATCTGCGGTTTTGACGCGGTCGAGCAGAAGCCGGGCATGGAAGCCGCCAAGGCCGCCAAGATCCCGATGGTGTCCTGGCACGCAGCCCCCGTCCTCGGTCCCGTGCCCGAAGCCGGCGTCTTCGCCAACGTGACCACCGATCCGATGGCGGTCTCCACGGCCGCGGCCAACTGGGCCTTTGTCGACGCGGGCGGCAAGCCGGGCGTGATCATTTTCACCGACTCGACTTACGAGATCGCGATTGCCAAGGCCAAGAAGATGAAAGAGGTCATCGAAGCGCTCGGTGGCAAGGTTCTCGAATGGGTTGATACACCGATCGCCGAGACCTCGACGCGCATGCCGCAGCTCACCACCTCGCTGCTGCAGAAGCATGGTGCCGCCTGGACGCATTCGCTGGCGATCAACGATCTCTACTATGACTTCATGGCGCCCTCGCTCTCCGCCGCCGGCATCAAGGGCACCGGTGCGCCCCTGAACGTCGCCGCGGGCGACGGCTCCGAAAGCGCCTATCAGCGCATCCGCTCCGGCGCCTACCAGGCGGTCACGGTGGCCGAGCCGCTGAACCTTCAGGGCTGGCAGCTCGTCGACGAGTTGAACCGCGCCGTCGCCGGAGAGAAGTGGTCGGGTTACGTCTCGCCGCTGCATGTGGTGACCAAGGCCAATGTCGAGTTTGACGGCGGCCCCACCAACACGTTCGATCCGGGCAATGGCTACCGCGACGCCTACAAGAAAGCCTGGGGTCTCCAGTAAGCCTCGCCTCTCCTCGCCGAGCACGATGACCGTGCTCCCTCGGCGGTCGGTCGCAAGCTGACCGCCGATTTTTCTTCCACTTCATCAGACAGACGAGCGAATGCCGATGTATATCCGTTGTGCTTTCTTCAGTGGCCGGGTCAAGCCTGGGCGCGAAGCTGAATTTACCGCCTATGTGCGCGAGAAGCTCGTGCCGCTGTGGACGCGCTTTCCGGGTGCCGAAGAGGTGCGCGTCTTGCGGCAGGAAGAGAGCGACAGTGATGCGCAGCGTTACGAGATGGTGCTGGCGATCCGCTATCCCTCGCGCGAGGCCATCGATCAGGCGCTCTCTTCGCCGGTTCGTTTCGAAAGCCGCGAAGTGACGAAAGGGCTGACCGAGATGTTCGACGGCTCCATCTTCCACACGGTCTTCAAGGCCGACGACTTTGCGTTGCCGACCGATTAGTCGCGGAGGTCTGACACGGTGAGCACTTACGACATCCTCGATCCGCGCTTCCAGGCGCTGATCATCGGACACGCCAAGCTCGACAAGCTATGGACCGGAAGCCGCTGGGCCGAGGGGCCGGTCTACGTGCCGGCCGCCAAGTCGCTGCTGTGGTCCGACATTCCCAATGACCGCGTGCTGCGCTTCGACGAGACCGACGGTTCGGTCTCGGTATTCGAGAGCCCTTGCGGCTATCACAACGGCCATACGCGCGATGCCCTCGGCCGCGTGATCGCCTGCGAGCACGGCGGCCGTCGCATCTCGCGGCTGGAGCCCGATGGAAGATGGGTGGGAGTGGTCGATTGCTTCGAAGGAAAGCGCTTCAATTCTCCGAATGATGTTGTGGTCAAATCGGATGGGACGATCTGGTTCTCCGATCCGACCTACGGCATCGACAGCGAATATGAGGGGCACGCCGGCCCGAGCGAGATCGGCGCAAGCAACGTCTACCGCTTCGATCCGGCGAGCGGCACAGTCTCGGCCGTTGTCACCGACATGGTGAAACCGAACGGCCTTGCCTTTTCGCCCGACGAGCGGCTGCTCTATGTGGCCGAAACCGGCGCAACGCACGTGCCCGGCTTGCCGGCGGTCATTCGTGTCTATGACGTTGCCCCGAGCGGACTTGCAGTCACCGAAGGCCGGACCTTCGCGACCTCACCGGCCGGCTTCTATGATGGATTCCGCATCGACCGGAGCGGCAATATCTGGACATCGACCGCGGATGCCGTTGCCGTCTACGCGCCGGACGGCACGCTGATCGGACGCATTCCGGTGCCCGAGATCGTCTCCAACCTGACCTTCGGCGGCCCGAAACGCAACAGGCTCTACATCACCGCGCAGACGTCGCTTTATGCGATCTTCGTCAACGCGCACGGGCTGTCCTGAAACTTCAGGCGGGCGGCGTGCGCGCCGCCCAGAACTCCATCAGCGCGGCCTGATCCATCGCTCCGCAGCCGATCGCCGTCAGAAGACGATGGATCTCGGCGCAGACGACCGTCATCGGCATCGCGATGCCCGTCTGCCGCGCCAGATCCTGCGCGCCGTTGAGATCCTTGACCATGTTGTCGATGCGCCCCGTCGGACGATAGTCGCGCGCGGCAAAGCGCGGCATGTACTCCTGGAGGATGGCGCTATCGGCCCGTCCGCCGCGCAACGCCTGCGGAATCTTCGCAGCATCGACGCCGGAGGCTTCCGCCAGTGCGGTCGCCTCGGCCACCGCGACGAAGTTGAGCGCGCAGAGGACCTGGTTGATCAGCTTCGTCGTCTGCCCTGCCCCGCTCGCGCCCATATGCGTGAAATTGGAGGCGACCTCGGCGAGCACCATGCGTGCCTCCGCGACATCGGCAGCATCGCCGCCGGCCATGCAGGTGAGCTGCCCGATCAGGGCCTTCGGCGCGCCGCCCGACAGAGGGCTGTCGACCCAGCGCAGACCGGCTGCGGCGGCATCCTTCGCCAGCGCGCGCGTGGATTCCGGATCGATCGACGACATGTCGATGATGAGCGTGCCCTTGCGCGCGCCCTCGGCAACGCCCGCCGGCCCAAACACCGCGGCGCGCACGATCTTCGGTGAGTTGAGGCTGAGGATCACGGCGTCGGCTTCCGCCGCAGCCTTTGCGGCGGTGCTGGCCGCGGTCGCGCCCCTATCGACGAGGCCGGCGACTTTTGCGGCATCAAGATCGAACACGACGAGGCGGGTCTTGGTCTCGGCGAGCCTGGTTCCGATCGCGCCGCCCATGGCGCCGGCGCCGATCAATGCGACTGAACGGGGCATTTCGACATCTCCGCGGATGAGTTTCGACGGCACGCCTCAGAGAGAGGCCGTGATACCGCCGTCGACATAGAGCACGTGTCCGTTGACGAAGGAGGACGCAGCCGAAGAAAGGAAGACGCAAGCGCCGACGAGCTCCTCGACCTTGCCCCAGCGGCCCGCCGGCGTGCGCTTTTCGAGCCAGGCGGAGAAGGTGGGGTCGGCGACCAGCGCGGCATTGAGCGGCGTATCGAAATAGCCTGGCGCGATCGCGTTGACCTGAAGGCCGTGCTTCGCCCAATCCGTCGCCATGCCCTTGGTCAGGTTTCCGACCGCGCCCTTGGTCGCCGTATAGGGCGCAATCGAGGGACGCGCGAGCGCTGTCTGCACCGAGGCGATGTTGATGATCTTGCCGGCGCCGCGCGCGATCATGTGGCGCGCGCAGGCCTGGCCGACATTGAAGACCGATGCGATGTTGGTTTGCAGCAGGCGCTGGAACGCTTCGGCAGGGAAATCCTCGAGCGGCGCGCGGTGCTGCATGCCGGCATTGTTGACGAGAATGTCGATCGGCCCGATGTCGGCCTCGAACTTGTCGACGGCCGCGTGAGCCGCGGCGTGGTCGGCGGCATCGAAGGCAAGCGTTCGGGCACCCGCGATCGCCTTGGCGGCAATGGCGAGCTTCGTTTCGTCGCGGCCGTTGAGCACGACATCCGCGCCGGCCTCGGACAGGCCGCGCGCCAGCGCAAAGCCGATACCTTGAGAAGATCCTGTTATCAGGGCACGGCGCCCCGTCAGATCGAACAGATTGTTCGCCAATCCCGTTTCCTCTTCTTGCATCTCGACATTCATTCTCGCTCGCACTATGTTATCGATAACATTGCCTGTCAAGACGCTGTCCAAGAGGAGCGCTCACATCCATGTCCAAGCCCGAAATCCTTCAGATGGGCCCCTATCCGGAGTGGGATCAGGTCCCGCTCGATGCAGCTTTCGCCGTGCACCGCTATTTCGAGGCGAGCGATCGATCTGCCCTGCTCGCCGAGGTCGGCCCGCGCGTGCGCGCCATCGCCACGCGCGGCGAGCTCGGTGCGAACGCCGAGCTCATCGCGGCCTGTCCGAAACTGGAGATCATCTCGGTCTACGGCGTCGGTTTCGATGCAGTGCATCTGGAAAGCTGCCGAAAGCGCGGCATCCACGTGACCAACACGCCCGACGTGCTGACGAAGGACGTCGCGGATCTTGCTATCGCGATGATGCTCGCGCAATGGCGCGGCGTGAATGGCGCCGAGCGCTGGGTGCGCGACGGTTCATGGGCCGCCAAGGGGCTCTATCCCCTAAAGACACGAGTCTGGGGCAAGCGAGTCGGCGTGCTCGGTCTCGGCCGGATCGGATTTGAAGTGGCACGCCGGCTGGCGGGCTTCGACATGGACATCGCCTATTCCGATGTCGAGGCAAAGCCTCATGGCAAGGACTGGAGCTTCATCGCCGATCCCGTTGCGCTCGCAGAGCGATCGGATGTCCTGTTCGTTACGCTCGCGGCCTCGGCAGCAACCCGGCACATCGTGGGCCGCAATGTTATCGAAGCACTCGGTCCCGAAGGACTCCTCGTCAACGTCTCGCGCGCCTCCAACATCGACGAGGAGGCGCTGATCGCCGCGCTGAAGGGCAGCAAGCTCGGCGCCGCGGCGCTCGACGTCTTCGAGGGCGAGCCGAAGCTGGACCCGCGATTTCTCGACCTCCCCAACGTGCTGCTACAGCCTCACCACGCCTCCGGCACGACCGAGACCCGCAAGGCCATGGGTCAGTTGATGCGGGACAATCTCGCCGCGCATTTCGCCGGCCGCGCGCTGCCTAGCTCAATCTTCTAACTGTTTCATGGGCCCAGAGACCGTTATCTTCCATCGTGCTCGGCGAAGCGGAGTAGTGGCCTGCCGCCATCGGCGAGCGCAATTGTCGTCCTGTTGTTGGCGCCGACTCTGGGTCGACGGCACAACTTACCAATCGACTGAAGCGGGTCGACCACAGCATAGAAAGCGTGGAGGAGATCAAGAACGCAACGGGGATGAACTGAAGCCGGGTGCTGAAGCCCCGTCGCCGGGACGCTGGATCCGGTGAAGCCGGTTACACGCCCAGTGGCCGTAATCTGACGAACCGCGCGTATTTAGATGGGCTCGCCGCTCCCTCTGACAGCACGATGTGGCGGCCAGGCGTGGACAGAAGCAAGAGTTCGGCGGCAAGACGTTGCTCGAAAGTTTGATACCATCGGACCCATTGCTGAAGGGCGCGTACTCTAAAATTCTTCATCGATGTCCGCTTCTTGTCTTTGCCTCCGCTCGTCTGCTTCGGCACGAGCCCGACCCGGGCGGAGAAATCCCGGCCCGACGCCAGGGATCGCGTCCAACTGTCTGCTCATTGTGCTCGATCGATGCCGGGCGATGATGCGTCATTCGAACTCCAGAATTTTGCATTCAGCGCCCGCGACTGACTACCGAGAGCTCAAGAGACGCACGGGCCACGATCGGGAGCTGCCGGTCACATCGGCGACGACCTCCAGCAATTGCTCGACACCCCGGCGCCCGGCCGGAGCAACAATCCCGAATTCGGCAAGATAGGCCCGGATTGAATTTGATGACGGCAGTCTGCTGGCGGATGAAGAGAGGGCGCGCTCGATGAAGCATCGGACAACTCTGTTGCTCGACAGTCTTTTTCGGCACGAACCGCATGTTTGGTCTCGTGACCGCCCTGCAAAATGTCACCGCGTCCGTGGTGTCGTTCTTCTGCCGCTTGACGGAGGCCTTCACATAGGCCGGAGGCATCAACCGCACCATATGCCCCAACGCCTGCAGTTGTCGCGACCAATAATGGGATGACGCGCAAGCCTCCATCCCCACCAGGCACGCCGGCAAATTCTCAAAGAAGAACAGCACGAAACGACGCTTGAGCTGGCGGCGGATCACCACCTGACCGGCTGCATCGACGTCATGACTCGAAAGACCGAGTTCGCGACATCCAGACCAACCGTCGAGACTGACGGCATAGGCTGCTCCGAATCGTGGGAGCCTCAAACGACGCCACTCCTTGGTACTCTCGTGCCCATGGAGGAGCCGCATCAAAAGGCGACACTGCTTGCGAGAGGTTGAGCCAAATCAACCTGCAGGTTCTTTCCTGCGTCTACCTTTCTCTTGGGAGTTTAAGGATGGGTCATGCTTCCGTTCAGTCGCGAGCAATTTCAATCCGTATTTGTGAACTACAATACTGCTATCTGGCCATCGCAGGCCGGAGCCTACATATTAGGTTGCTTGGCATTTGCTCTTTTGTTTTGGAAGGTATCACACTCAGATCGCATTACCGCTTGCATCTTGGCGATCATGTGGCTCTGGACTGGGATCGTGTATCACGGGGTTTTCTTCTCGACGATCAACAATGCCGCGTACCTTTTCTCCGCATTGTTCGTTATCCAAGGCGCTCATCTGCTTTATTCGGGCGTGTATCGTGATCGTCTCCGTTTTGGTCTCGCATTCGGGGCGACGGCTTGGGTCGGCGTGGCGTTCGTGATCTATGCCGCAATTATCTATCCAATGATCGGCTTGGCTGCGGGCCATCATTATCCGGAAACACCGATGTTTGGTATCACGCCATGCCCGGTGACTATCTTTACGTTCGGGCTACTTCTGCTGACAGTGCGTCCTGTTCTTCGCGGGCTATTGGTTATTCCTTTTGTCTGGTCACTGATCGGTGGCAGTGCGGCCATTCTTCTCGACGTTCCCCAAGACTGGCTGCTCCTCGCAAGTGGCTGCATTGCCGCACCTCTGATTATTTTCCGAGATCGTCAGGCAAGGCGGAATGTCCGCACCGCCTAACGCCAGACATGTCTGCCCCGGGCCATCAACGGAACTTTATGGCGCGCCCCTTGCGGGCTCCCATTCCTGACGCAAGCGGTCCTACCCGTGAATAGCCGCAGACGCATTTGGGGGCATCGAATGAACGACAATTTGGCCAAGCAGTTTTCGCGTGGCACACGCGATTTCTTTGACTCCGAACAGGATGACCCGCTTTTTGTCGGCGACCCAACGGTCATGTCTCGGTCGAGACCAAACATGTGCATTCGGCTCACATGCTTCCGGTGAAAGGACCAACCCCGCTCTCGAATGGGCTTTCCTTGGTTCTGGTGCGGCCTTCCACGATCAACCCACAAGGGGTTCGCTACGCAAGCGTGCGACCTCTCCGGCTTCGCCTTCGAGGTGACCGCAGCCGCCCCTGAACACGTCGGCGCCTGTCGAGCGGGGATGGTCCCCGCCGCAAGACGGGAGCCTTCAATGTCGCAATCTCACCCTCGCTCAGAACCACGCCTTCGATCTGGCGCGCACGCTGATGGTGCCCGTCATCCTTTTTCAGACTGAGAACGAGTTCGGCGTGATGGTCTCCAGCGAATACGACGGCGACCAGGACGCCATCGTCCATGATTATGATCCATGGGAGATTATGGACAGCTAAGGCTGTCGTCCGGGACAAATCCTTGATGTGCCGAGCCTATCGTTCGGCGCATCTTCGATTGAACTGCACATAATCCGAGGGC